>Ga0315543_1000715_pt1 | contig 39220 bp, 35 predicted proteins | sample SalMarSW160210MG_2_FD_203098 | JGI IMG/M metagenome (GOLD analysis project Ga0315543, IMG submission 203098) | Salt marsh sediment microbial communities from the Plum Island Ecosystem LTER, Massachusetts, United States - Salt Marsh Sediment SW1601-210 ...
GGCCCACGGCCCGGCGATTGCCACGACCTGAATCAGAGGAGGAAAGCGATATAGACTCAGATAGAGTGCTGAAAACCCAATTCCAAGTGGGCCGTATGCCCGCAGGACCTCAAGAAAGGTAAAGCCAAGCGACGCAAAAACAAGGAGTGACCAATCGAACCCCTTTCTTCCGCGCACCCAGGCCATAAAAAGGCCGAACAGCCCCAAATAAGAAGCTAAGTAAATAACGAGAAGGAGGTAGCCTGGGACGACGAGAGGGTTGAAGCGATAAAGGGTGAGTAGCCAACGCAGGTCGATGGCAAAGAAGGTAACCCCGGTGAGAAACCCCATCAAGAACCCTTTCCCCTTCTCGAGGGCGAAAAAGAGTGGGACAAGAGCGACGAAGGCGAGGGGGCCAAACCTGAAGCCCGGCATGGACAGGGCGATCGCCGCTCCAGCAAACAGCGCGAGCAAGGCTTTTCTTCCGCGGTAGGCGCTCATATACTCTTCATCATATCGATATATGGGAGTAAGTCATGCATCCGATCCTGTTAAAAGTTGGGCCGATCGTCATACGCTACTACGGCCTGATGTATGTAATCGCCATTACGCTCGGCTTTTACCTCCTTTTAAAAGAGGTGCGGCGCAAGAACCTTCCCCTGTCTACCGAAGATCTCTTTGACCTCCTTTTATGGACGATCCCGGTGGCGATCATCGGCGCGCGGATCTACTACGTCGCCTTCCAATGGAGTTACTACAGCCACCATCTCGCAGATATTGTCAAGGTGTGGGAGGGAGGGCTCGCCATTCACGGAGGAGTGATCGCTGGAGCGATTGCCGTTTACATCTTCTCTCGCGTGAAGAGAGCGACGTTCTGGGCGCTCACCGATGCCCTTTCCCCCAGCCTCATCCTCGGCCAGGCGATCGGTCGGATTGGCAACCTGATGAACGGCGACGCTTACGGCCTCCCCACGAACCTCCCGTGGGGAATTCACTTCCCGCCCGACTCGCCTGCTGGGATGGCCTACCCTGGTCTTGCTACCCATCCCTCGATGATCTACGAGATGATCCTCAACCTGATTATCTTTTTCTACCTGTGGTGGATCAGGAAGAAGGAATATCATGACGGCTTTTCCACCGCGATGTATTTTATCCTCTATTCGCTTGCCCGTTCGCTTGTTAGCTTCACCCGCGCAGATAGTCTGTGGCTTGGACCGGTCCGCGCTGCACATGTGATCAGCGCGGTGCTCGTCATCGGCTTTGGCGGATTCATCTTCTGGCGACGCCTCTACCAACGGCTTACGCCTGAAAGCGCTCTCCCAAGTAGAATCGACGAGCCAGTGGATCGTTAAGGATCTTCTCTGGAGTTCCCTCAGTGATCACCCGCCCCTCGTTGATCAGGTAAGCATAGTCAGTGATGGAGAGGGTGTCGCGCACGTTCTGGTCGGTGATGACCAGTCCAATCCCCCGGCTCTTAAGGGTGATAATCTGTTCTTGTAAATCGGTTACGGAGATTGGGTCGATCCCCGAGAACGGTTCATCGAGAAGGATGTAGGAGGGAGAGGTAGCGAGCGCGCGGGCGATCTCCAGTCGGCGCCGTTCCCCCGAGGAGAGGGTCCTGGCCCACTGAGTGCGCAGACCCTCGAGGCCAAACTCGTGCAACAGCTCCTCACGGATTTTTAACCTCTTTCCTGGCTCGGTTGACCATTCCAATACGAGGTCGAGATTCTCCTCCGCGCTTGCGCGAGTGAAGACCGAAGGCTCCTGTGGGAGGTAGCTGATTCCCAGTCTCGTCCGGCGATAGAAGGGCAACATGGAGATGTCCTTTCCGTCGAGGAGAACCTCCCCTTCCTCGGCGGCGATGAACCCGATCAGCATGTAAAAAGTCGTCGTCTTTCCAGCCCCGTTTGGACCGAGAAGACCGATTATCTCCCCTCTTTCGACTCGCATGGAGAGTCGATCAACGACGCGTCGTCTTTTGTAGCTCTTAGTCAGTCCTTTCCCCTCAAGCACTATCCGTACCTTCAAAGAAACGGTGGTTGAGAAGGAGGTGCACCCCGCCGCCAGCACTGATTCCATCGGAGCTTAAGGTGACCAATTCCGCGCGGATCGTCCCTGAGGGAAGTGTTCCGTTCACCTCTCCAGAAAGCTGAGTCTCTTCGGTCCCCGGATCGTACGTAATTCTAGCGCAGTGATAGGTTTCCTCATCCCCCTGCACCACCACCCCGCCAGTGAGAATCAGCCTCCCATCTTTCTCCTCCGCTTTGTCCCCCACGATATGGAGCGGGGGGGAGCGGTCGAGTGTAGCAGTGACTCCTTCTTCGAGAAAAGAGTGCTCGCTTCCTAGATCATAGCGAAATTGTCCCGCTTCCAAGCTCGCCGCTGTCGAGGTAATTCTTACCCGAGTTGCGGTAAGTTCTCCCACTGCCTCTACCCAAGTGATCGCCTCGGTCTGGAGGTGGTAACCGTCGTGACGAATGACCTCTACATTCCCACTGAGGGTTACCTCTCTTTTCTCGAAGGTGAGAGTATCGGCCCTTGCCTGCAACCGTTCCTTTCCATCGGCGTAGAAGATGACCTCTGCCTCGGAGAGGCTCCCCTTATCGTCCTTCATCTCCCCCTCCCGCGCTTCTATGCCCCAACTTAGCGCACCTTCTTCGTCGTAGCCGTATAGGCTCACCCCTTGCGCCTGTGTCGGTGGCGATGGTTCCTCCTGCTGGGAAGAGGAAAGAAAGAGGAGAATAATCCCAGCTCCGATTAAGAGGAGGCCTATGGTGAGGAAGATCTTCGTTTTAGACATGCTTTAATAAATCCGCAGAAGAGGGGGTGTGGGGAGAGAAAGTGGGACTTAAATTCGGGGTGGAATTGAACTCCAACAAACCAGGGATGTTCCACAATCTCGATGATCTCCACCAACCAATCGTCGGGAGAGGTGGCTGCGATCCGTGCCCCGGCATTTTCAAACTGCTGGCGATAGCGTGGGTTGAACTCGTAGCGGTGGCGATGGCGCTCATAGATCCGTTGGACACCGTAACAGGAATAGCTCTTGGAGTCCTCTCGCAGGACCGCTTCGTACGCTCCCAGGCGCATCGTCCCCCCTTTTTCAGTGACTGTAGTCTGTTCCTCGAGAAGATCTATCACCGGGTGAGGCGTGGCGGGGTCAAACTCGGAGCTGTTTGCTTTGGGGAGGCTGAGGTGTTCCCTGGCGTATTCGATCACTGCACACTGTAGCCCTAGACAGATTCCAAAGAAGGGAATCCCCTTCTTTCGCACGTACCCGACAGCTTTCACCTTTCCTTCGATTCCACGATCGCCGAACCCACCCGGAATCAATAGACCGTCGAGGCCGCTCAATTGGGCCTTTGGGCCTTCATGGAAGATGGCCTCGGCCGAGATCCACTCTAGGTCGACCCCTACATCCAGGGCGATCCCGGCGTGAAGGAATGCCTCATTTATGCTCATATAGGAGTCTCTGAGTTGGACGTATTTTCCCACAATCCCAACCCTCACGCGCTGTGATGGCTCTTGCAACCGCTTGGTCAGAGCTTGCCACCGATCTACTTTCGCCTCCTGCTGGGGGAGGCCAAGTCCCTCAGCGATGCGACGGTCGAGTCCCTGATCCTTCATCGTTAACGGGACGTCGTAGATCGAGGGAAGATCGAGGTCCTCGATCACGTTCTGTTGGGGAACGTCGCAGAATAAGGCAATCTTGTCCTTGATCGAGTCGGCGAGGGAGCGGTCGCAACGGGCCACGATCATGTCCGGTTGGATTCCGATTGCCCGTAGCTCTTTCACGCTGTGTTGCGTTGGTTTGGTTTTGATTTCATCCGTGCTTGCAAGATGAGGGAGGAGGGTGAGGTGGACGAAGAACGTGTCCTCGCGGGGGAGCTCGTCCTTCAGTTGCCGCAGCGCTTCCAGGAAGGGAAGGACCTCGATATCCCCAACGGTTCCACCTACCTCGATCACCCCAATCTCAGCCTTGTTCTGAGTCAAGGGGAGTTGGATCAATCGCTTGATCTCGTCGGTAATGTGCGGGATCACTTGCACCGTCTTCCCGAGGAAGGCACCGGCGCGTTCCTGGCGGATAACATTCCAGTAGACCTGCCCGGTGGTGATATAGTTTACTGCTGACAGCTCCTCATCGAGGAATCGCTCGTAACGGCCGATGTCGAGGTCGGTCTCCTTCCCGTCGCAGGTGACGAACACCTCTCCGTGCTCGAAGGGATTCATCGTCCCAGCGTCGATGTTTAGGTAAGGATCGATCTTCTGAAGCGTGACGCGATACCCTCTGAGCTTGAACAGCAACCCGATCGAGGCCGCAATCACCCCTTTGCCAAGGCCGGAGAGGACGCCCCCGGTAACGAAGATAAACTTGCGCAACTCTAGCCTCCCGTGCCCGCTCTTGAGTGCTGATACAGCATACGGAAACCCGTAAGCCCCTGCAAGAAGGATCACCTTTGTGAGGTTGGGTGACTTATGCTATAATGCATTGCTTGGGTAAATCAAAGCAGAGAGTCGTGAAAGGATCGATGCTGTATGCTTAGAGTGATACTGGAGGCTTTGTTTTTCCTTGACTGTTTTGCCCTGATGGGGTTGATTCTTCTTCAGATGAGCGAGCATTCGGGACTCGGCGGGGCTTTTGGCTCAGGAGCTTCGAGTACCGTGTTCGGACGCGATGTGGCCAAGGATCCTAAGCGGACGCTAACCGCCGCATTGGCGACTGTGTACATGGTTTTGGGATTCATCCTGTCAGTCCTGTAGAACTGCGGTAAGGAGGGAAGATAGCGGTGCCGTTAATTGAGGTAAGAGATCTCAAGACGTATTTCTACACCGAGGACGGTGTGGTACGGGCTGTGGACGGGGTTGACTTTACCATCGAACCGGAGAAGACGCTGGGGGTAGTCGGCGAGAGCGGGTGCGGAAAGACCGTGGCTGCGCTGTCGGTTATGGGGCTCATCCAAATACCGCCCGGAAAGATTGAGACCGGCGAGATACTATACCACCGTGATGGAAAAGTCACAGAACTGACTGGGCTCAATCCTAAAGGGAGGGAATACCGCTCGATTCGCGGAAACGAGATCGCTATGATATTCCAGGAGCCGATGACCTCTTTAAATCCGGTGTATACGATTGGGAACCAGATTATGGAAGCGATCATCCTCCACCAGCACTTAAAAAAGAAAGAGGCGCGCAAGAAGGCGATCGAGATGCTACACGCAGTGGGGATTCCTGTTCCAGAGCAGCGTGTCGATGAGTACCCACATCAGCTCTCCGGCGGGATGCGCCAGCGCGCGATGATCGCCATGGCGCTCTCCTGCAACCCGTCGCTTCTGATCGCCGACGAGCCTACCACAGCCCTTGACGTGACGATCGAGGCGCAGGTTCTTGACCTGATGAACGGTCTGCGCGAGAACTTTAACACCGCAATCCAGTTCATCACTCATGACCTTGGGGTGATTGCACAGATGGCCGACGACGTGGTCATCATGTATCTGGGGAAGATCGTCGAAAGCGCGACGGCCAGCGAGATCTTCCATAACACCAAGCACCCGTACACCCAGGGGCTGATGAACTCAATCCCATCGCTTGCTACCACGAAGAAGGAACGCCTCATTCCCATCAAGGGAGTTGTTCCTGATCCGTTTGAGGTTCCAGAAGGGTGCGGGTTTGAGCCGCGGTGTCCGCAGGCGATGGAAATCTGCAAGACAAAGATCCCGCCGCTTAAAGAAGTGGCTTCTTGCCACTTGGCTGCTTGTTGGCTGTACGAATGACAAAGAGGTGATAGAGTTTGTCTTCTGACAACATCCTACTCGACGTTAAGAACCTAAAGAAGTACTTTCCCGTGCGAAAAGGGGTCCTGAGGCGTGTGGTGGCCCACGTCAAGGCGGTCGATGATATCGACATGTACATCAAGGAGGGGGAGACCCTCGGTTTGGTGGGTGAGAGCGGCTGTGGGAAGACGACGACCGGCCGTACGATCCTTCGTTTGATCGAACCGACCGCGGGGGAGGTTCGCTTTCGTAGTAAGAAACTTGCTGGCCAGGGCGAAGAGTATAAAGAGGTGGATGTTGCCACCGCTTCTCGCAAGACGCTCAAGGCGCTCCGTCGAGATATGCAGGTCATCTTCCAGGATCCTTACTCATCTTTGAACCCTCGTATGACCGTGGGGGCGATTGTGGGAGAGCCGTTGCTTGTGCACAGAGTGGCCAAGGGGAGAGAACGGGAGAACCGTGTTCGCGAGCTCCTTGCCGCAGTTGGGCTGAAACCGGATCACATGAAGCGTTATCCACACGAGTTTTCAGGTGGTCAGCGGCAGAGGATCGGAGTGGCACGCGCCCTTGCCCTCGACCCCCAACTGATTATAGCTGACGAACCGGTCTCCGCGCTTGATGTCTCCATTCAGGCGCAGGTGTTAAACATGCTTGAAGATCTGCAGGAAGAGTTTGGCCTGACGTACTTATTTATTGCCCATGACCTCTCCGTGGTTAAGCACATAAGCGACCGGGTAGCGGTGATGTACCTGGGGAAGATTGTGGAGTTGTGCAAGACCGAGGAGCTCTTCACAAACCCGAAGCACCCATACACCGAGGCGTTGATGTCCGCAGTTCCGGTTCCGGACCCTGATTACAATGTGGAACGGATTCTCCTCGAGGGGGATGTCCCCAGCCCGGTAAATCCACCCTCCGGTTGCTACTTCCATCCGCGCTGTCGTTACGCGAAAGATACCTGCAAAACGGAGGCCCCGGTCTATCGCGATCTGGGTAATGAGCACTTTGTCTGTTGTCATTTCGCTGACTCGCTGAGCCTGCGGCCGGTCCGGACAGGATGATCCTCCTTCTCCTCGGGACAAAAAACGAGGGGAAGTTAAGCGAGTTGCGGGAGCTCCTGGCCGATCTCGAGGGTGTAGAGCTTCTCACCTTTCATGCCCGCCCTTTCAAATCTGTGGAGGAGATCGGATTGAGCTTTGAGGAGAATGCCAGGCTCAAAGCGCGGACGATCGGCGCAGAGACAGGACTTCCCGTTCTTGCTGAGGACGCAGGGTTGGAGGTTGATGCTCTAGGGGGAGAGCCCGGTGTTCACTCCGCTCGTTTCGCCGGCGTCCCAGTTGACTACGAGCGAAACAACACCCTCCTCCTCGAACGCCTTGCCGGGGTGCGCGACCGGAAGGCTCGCTTCATAGCGGTGGCTGTGCTGTGCTTTCCTGACGGGCGAGAGTTTGTGCGTGAGGGCATCCTCACAGGGAGGATTGCTCGTAAGCTCGAAGGAGAAGGGGGGTTTGGCTACGACCCATTGTTTATCCCCGATGGCTTCTCGCGTACTCTTGCCGAGATGACGCTTGTTGATAAGAACCGGATCAGCCACCGGCGGCGGGCGATCGAGGGGATCAAACAGGTTCTAAGAGAGCTTGCTCACGACTGATCCTCTGTTTCTGGAAAGGTCTTCTGAAGCTCGAGGAGAGCGCTGCGTTGTGCCGCAGAGAGCCGCGTGGGGACACCCACCCCTACCTCGACGAAGTGGTCTCCTTTTCTGGTACCGTTTAGATTCGGCATCCCTTTACCCCGCATTCGGATGACCGTACCAGGCTGCGTTCCGGCAGGGATACTGACCGTTTCCTTCCCCCACAGGGTATCGACCTTCACTTTTGTTCCCAGGGCCGCTTGGGGATAGTTGATTCTTACCTTGGAGTGGATGTCTTGCCCCCCGCGCTGGAACTTGGGGTGGGGAATCACCTCGATGATGATGTACAGGTCGCCTGCCGGACCGCCGCTCGGTCCAGCGTTTCCCTGCCCTTTCAGTCTCAGGCGCGAGCCGTTGTCCACCCCCGCGGGGACGTTAATCGAGATCTTGCTCTTCTCCTTCACCCGACCGGTGCCTCGGCAGCGGTGGCATGGCTGCTCGATTATCTCACCTTTGCCGTTACATTCAGGGCAGGTACGGATGTTGACAAAACTCCCCAAGAGACTTTGTTGCCGGTACTCCACCTGTCCTCTCCCTCTACAGGTTGGGCAGGCGCGCTTGGATGTTCCCGGTTCCATCCCGGATCCCTGACAGCGGTGGCAGGAGATGAGACGAGGGGCGGTGATTTTCATCCTCGTTCCAGAGGCAGCGTCCTCCAGCGTAATGCGCAGCTTGTACTCGATATCCTCTCCTTGCAGCACGCGTTGCTTGCGCGTGACAGTACGAGGGGCTCCCTGGCGAAAGAAGAGGTCAAAGAGGTCGTCGACCGCGCCGAAACCGAAATCGGAGTAGGCTTGGCGTGCCCGGCGAAAGTCGGTTGAGCTGAAGTCGAATCCCTGCGTTGGGCCAGCGTGGCCGTAGCGGTCGTATTGCGCCCGCTTGTCCGGATCGGAGAGGACTTCGTAGGCTTCCGCTACTCGCTTAAACTCCTCCTCGGCCTTCTTGCGCTCTTTTGGGTTCTTGTCAGGGTGAAACTGTTTCGCCTTCTGGCGGAAGGCCTTCTTGATCTCCTCCGCGCTGGTGTCGCGGGCTACTCCGAGCACCTCATAGTAGTCTCGCTTGGCCACGCCGCCCCCTTCTTCTTATTTATCGTCGTACTCGGCGTCGATGTAGTCGCCATTCCCCTCGTCATCGTCACCTTTAGACGCATCACTAGGCTCTTCTTTTTGCGAAGCCGCTTGCTTATAGGCCTCCTCTGCAAGCTGCTGCGAACTCTTAGAAAGGGACTCCATCGCTTGGCGGATCTCCTCCATGTTCGCGTTCTGGGACAGCTTCTCCTTCAGCCGACGGAGGTGATCCTCGATCTCGCCTCGTTTATCCTGAGTGACCTTCTCTCCCAGGTCTAAGAGAGTCTTCTCCACCGAATAGACGAGCTGATCTGCCTGATTTCGTACCTCGATCTCTTCTGCTTTTTTCTTGTCCTCCTCGGTGTGTTCTTCAGCCTCGCGCCGCATCCGCTCGATCTCGCTCTCATCGAGGCGGGAGGAATCCTTGATCGTGATCGAAGCGCTCTTTGCGGTTGCCTTGTCCTTGGCAGTAACGTGAAGGATCCCATCGGCGTCGATATTGAACGTAACATCGATCTGTGGAATCCCGCGCGGAGCAGGGGGGAGACCAGTCAACTGAAACTTCCCTAGCGACTTGTTGTCTGCGGCCATCTTTCGCTCCCCCTGGAGGACGTGGATCTCTACACTCGGCTGATTGTCCGCTGCTGTGGTGAACGTTTTCGTTTTCTCAGTAGGAATGGTCGTGTTTCGTTCGATCAGGGGCGTAGCGATTTCACCGAGGGTTTCAATGGCGAGGGTGAGTGGAGTGACGTCAAGGAGGACGATTTCGTCCACCTCACCGGCGAGGACCCCGCCCTGGATCGCTGCACCGGCGGCGACGACCTCATCGGGGTTGATCTCCCGATTGATCTTCCCCGGGATCCGCGAACTGATGAGCTCCTGCACCTTGGGGATGCGCGTTGATCCCCCGACCAAGATCACTTGATCGATGTCATCAGCGCTTTTTCCTGCCTCGTGCAGGGTCGCTTCGACGACGTTGATCGTTCGATTTAGGTAATCTTCAATCATCTGTTCAAACTTAGCCCGGGTCAGCTTCTTCTCTAGGTGTTTGGGCCCGGTCGCATCCGCGGTGATGTAGGGGAGGTTGATCGTCGTCTCCTTGCGACTGGAGAGTTCCATCTTTGCGGCCTCGGCCGCGTCCTTCAGCCGTTGCATCGCACTCGGGTCGCTCGTGAGGTCGATCCCGGTATCCTTACGGAACTCTTCCACCAGCCAATCGGTGATCCGGCGGTCGAAGTCGTCCCCGCCGAGCCGGGTGTCGCCATCGGTGGCGACAACCTCGAATACGCCTTCGCCGATCTCCAGGATTGATACATCGAACGTCCCTCCACCAAGGTCAAAGACGAGGATCGTCTGTTCCTCAATCTTGTCGAGGCCGTAGGCAAGGGCGGCAGCGGTTGGCTCGTTGATGATACGCATCACTTCCAACCCGGCGATCTTCCCTGCGTCCTTGGTTGCTTGGCGCTGCGAGTCATTGAAGTAAGCGGGAACAGTGATCACTGCCTTTTTAACCTTGCCTCCCAGGTGCTCCTCGGCATCCTTCTTCAGCTTCTGTATGATCATCGCCGAGATCTGCTCCGGGGTGTATTCTTCGACTTTCCCGTCAAGTTCGATCTTCACCCGGTGGTCGGTTCCCATTTCCCGTTTGATCGAGGCGACCGTGTGTTTCGGGTTCGTGATCGCTTGGCGCTTTGCCAGTCGGCCGACCAGCCGTTCCCCCGTGTCTGTGAAGGCGACCACCGAGGCGGTTACCCTCTCTCCTTCCGTGTTTGTGATCACCTCCGGTGCCCCACCCTCCAGGACGGCGACACAGGAATTCGTCGTTCCTAAATCCATTCCGATGATCTTCTCTCTCATGTCTTTTCCTCCTCCGTTTCAGTCTTTCCTTTACTCACTTTGACCTTACTTGGCCGCAGGACGCGTCCATTGCATATGTATCCTCGCTCGAACTCCTCGAGGATTTCGTTTCGCTCTTTGTCGCTTTCAACACTCAGCAAGGCCTCATGCTTGGCTGGATCGAAGAGATTTCCAACCGCCTCGATGGGAGAGACCCCTTTTTGCTTAAGGATCTCATCGAACTGGGCGAAGATCTGCTCTATCCCTTCGATGAATGACTGAGCATCATTGTTCCCTGAGAAGCTGGTGAATGCGCGCTGCAGGTTGTCGTACAGGGGGAGGAAATAAAGGATCTCTCGATCAGAAATTCGCTCTTCCAGATTGGCCATCTCGTGCAGCACCCTCTTCTTGTAGTTCTCGAACTCTGCCTGTAATCGCTTGAGTCGATCGACGTAGGAACGGATCTCCTCTTCCTTCTCGAGCAAAAGACCGTCTTTAGTGGGGAGCTCTTGTCCCTCGGCTTCGACCCCTTGCATTTTCTCTTTCACTTCTTCTGTCACATCCCTTGTTTCCTTTTTTTCATCCACCATCTTGCCCCCTCAAGCCTGCCTTGCAGGAGCCGACAAGGAGTGCCTCCAAGCGGTTTGCAATGTAGCTTGTCGTTGAAAGCGCCTTGCCATAGTCCATCCATAGGGGAGCGATCACACCGAGTATCCCGGAATGCGGACGGTAGTCGGAGCTTACCACGCTGTACTCCTCTAGGCCAGGGAGCGGACAGCTGCTAACTGCGGCCATTACTCCTTCTCTGTCCCCACGGATTGTTCGGATTGCCTCGGTAAATGCGCGCTCGTCTTGCACGGCGTTGATCAATTTGACGAAACGCTTCATCGCGTGAGCAGGGGCCACCTCCTGTAAACTATCAGCGAGGTTCAGAATTCCCTCGAAGTAGAGGCGCTGACGGTTCCGTCGCTCCAGGATGTGGCGTAAGACTAATAATGCCTGACGCACCGGTGGCTCATACCACCCTTCCGGTCCGTCTTCAAGCGTCAGTTCTCGCACCGCGTCGAGGCTTACCCCACACAGGTTGTCGTTGATTAACTGCGTCACCCGGTCGATCTCTTCCTCGGGGAGATCCTTTTCGAGCGGGATCAGCCTGTGTTCGATGACGCCGATATCAGAGACAATTATCAGAAGGACCATTCTTGGCTCCATCCTTATCAGGACTATTCGGTCGAGGCGTGTCTCCTCCAAGCGAGGTGGAATGACGAACCCTGCGTAGCCGGTGATGTTCCCCAACAAGAAAGCCGTCTGGCGCATCGTCTCTCCCACTTCCAGGCAGCGCACCCCGTAAGCCTCCACCACTTCTAGGCGTTCCTTCTTTGTCAGTTCGGAGAGGTCGAGGAGCCAGTCGACGAAGAAGCGATATCCCTTCTTAGTCGGGATCCGTCCGGAGGAGGCGTACGGTTTCTCGATGTATCCGGCTGCTTCTAGATCATTCATGTCGTTGCGTACGGTGGCGGAACTGACAAGTAACCCGTAATCATCGAGGATCATCCTCGAGGAGACGGGCTCGCGCCGCCGGATATAGCGGTCGACGATCTCTTTCAAGATAAGCCTTTGTCTTTCTGGAAGGGTCATTCTGGCTCTTAGCACTCTCCAATGGTGTTTGCTAAATGATAGCCCCTCCGACCTTTGTTGTCAATATGGGGTAAGTTCCTCTTGACAAGCTTAGAGGTTATCTATATGATGGGCTTAAGATGATAGAGGCGAAGAGGCATGTACATAGTGGGTTGATGAACGGCTTCTTCCGCTTTTATTGGACTATTGCTGGCTTTCCTGCGCTCACCTAGTAACTAGGTAGTAGTAGAGGGAGAGCCAGAAGACGACTACAGGCAATGCCTGTGGTCTTTATTTTTAGGCGGCCTTATCCACTGGGTCGAGAAAGGAGGTGAGCGTTTCGAAGAGACTGCTAGAGACTGTATAGGTAGGCACATAAATATTCAGGGAGGTTAACATGCGACGAGTTTCAGTTTGTCTGTTGGTAGTTGGGCTAGTTTTGGGATTGGCGATCACCGCCACCGCAGCGGAGACGATCAAGATCGGTGCCCTAATGGCGCTGACCGGAGCTCTAGGCCCGTTTGGTCCTCCGATTGTGGACGGCGCTCAGTTGGCCGTTGATCAGATCAACGCCGCGGGCGGAGTATTAGGCACGCAACTGGGGTTAGTAGTACGGGATACAGCGACCTCCCCCGATGTCGGGCGCGATGCCGCCAGTAAACTGGTGGAGCTCGATAGAGTCCCGGCAATCATGGGAGCCCTCTCCAGTGGCGTTACCGTAGCGTGTTCCAGCGTGACCATCCCCGCTGAGGTGGTCTTGATTTCACCCGCCTCATCAGCCGCTTCGGTCTCTGCCTTGGACGACAACGACTACGTATTCAGGACGGTTGTCCCCGATGACATACAAGGCGTGGTTATGGCCCGGATGGTCCTGCTTCTTAACTACAAGACGATTTCCGTCATATACGTGAACAACGATTATGGCAAAGGCCTAGCAGACACCCTTAAAGACACGTTTGAGGAGTACGGTGGCCAGGTATTGGCGATGGTCCCCTACGAGGAAAACAAGCCCTCTTACCGGGGTGAAGTGGACAAGCTCATAGCCGGGGATCCCGATGCGATCGTCATGATCAGCTACCCGGTCGATGGGAACAAACAGATTGTGGAAGCGGTTGAGGCCGGCTACCAGGGTGATTTCTTCTTCTCCGACGGGATGAAGGGAGAAGCAGTTGCATCCGGTCCGGGATGCAACGAGGCGGAAGGCACCGGCCCCATTGAGGGGGCATACGGCACGGTGGCCGCCGCTGGGTTTAGAGCGGATGAGTTCTCCGCTGATTTCAACGCCGCGTTTGGTCCTAGCGCTGTCCCTTACAACTTCCAGGCATACGATGCGGTCATGCTGATCGCTCTCGCCATGGTCAGAGCGGGAGAAGCAACAGGGCCAGCGATTCGCGACAACCTGCGTGCTGTTGCCAATTCTCCCGGAGTGGAGGTCTTCTACGGTGAGTGGGACAAGGCGGTTTCACTCCTAAAACAAGGAAAAGAGATCAACTACCAGGGCGTCTCTGGAGTAGTAGATTTCACAGACACCGGGGATGTTCTGGGAAAAATCCTGATCTGGAAAATCGAAGGGTGTAAGGTCATTGATCTCATGGAGACTTCTGGATAACTAGAGAAGACCAAGGGTAAGACAGATTGCAGGAGGGAGATACCTTCGTCTCTCCTGTTCCCGGGGGTGACCTTATCGGGCCGCCCCCCGTTTTTCACGCCTTTTTCTTGAGGATCGTTGGGGGGCGCTTTTCTCGCTGCAACAGCCCCTGAGGACGGCAAAGCAGGATAACCTCCAGCAGTATCGCAATGATGATGATGCGAAGTGAGGCCGCCTGGGTAGCGGAGAAGGGGAAGTAACCGGTCAAAAAGTCGGTCCCCGCCCAGATCCCCCATACGACAAAGCTACCGAGGATGGCGCCTTTGTTGTTTCCACTCCCTCCCAGGACCAACATCACCCAGACAAGAAAGGTCCCGTAGAGGGGTTTGAACGAGGCGGGAGAGATAAACCTGGCGTAGTGGGCGTAGAGGCTCCCGCCGATTCCCATGATCATCGCGCCTAGCACGAGGGCTTGTATCTTGAAGGAAAAGGTGTTCTTGCCCGACATCGCAGCGGCATCCTCGTCCTCGCGGATGGCCTTTACCGCGCGTCCCCAAGGGGAGCGCACGAGACGCTGCATGATGAGATAGAGGATAAAGAGGATGCCCAGAACTAAAAGGAGATAAAACCAATTATACGACTTGAAGATCAGATCGTGCACCCATGGTGATAAGTCAGGATGTCCTCCCAGGAATCTGGCTACTCCTCTGTGGATTGGATCATAGAACGGGGAAGGGATCTGCTGAAGTCCCCACACACCGTTGGTGAGCCAAGACTCGTTCTTTAGCACCAATCGGATCGTCTCAGCTATCCCGATCGTGGCGATCGCGAGGTAATCCGCCCTGAGACGCAGAGTAGGAATACCGACCAGCAGAGCAACAACTCCGCAGACGACGGCCGCCGCCAGCAGCCCAACGAGGAAGGGGAGCTCAAACCCCCCGAAGATGCGACCGTCCCATGCGCCAGGCGGCGGGCCAGAGACCAGGGCCGCTGTATATGCGCCCACCGCGTAGAATCCAGCGATCCCGATGTTGAATAGGCCGGTATACCCCCACTGGATGTTTAAGCCCAGGGAAAGGATTCCGTAGGTGCCAGCTGTAATAGCGAAGAAGACGATGTAGTTTATTATTCCGACAATCGTGTCCATTATCGCCTCTTCCCTAGCAGTCCGGTTGGCTTGATCAGCAACATGATGATCATGATGATGAAGGCCACAGCCGGTTTATACCCGGTGGATATGAACGCGGTTGAGACCTCTTCGGAAAGGCCTATGATCATCCCTCCAAGGATCGCCCCGTAAGGGTTGCCGAGTCCACCCAGGACGACGGAGGCAAAGATAGACAGGAGCATCTGCCACCCTAACTCCGGGGTGATGAACTTGTTCTCAATCCCGGCGAGGATCCCTGCCGTCGCTGCTAAGGCAGCGCCAATCACCCATGTCCAAAGGATCACCCGTTCCGTATTGATACCCGTTACTCGGGCAAGCGCCATATTATCCGCAGTAGCACGCATCGCCTTACCCATCTTGGTGTGTTGCAAAAAGTAGTGGACCAATCCGACCGATACTATAGCGGCGATAATGATAAACACCTGGTCGGGCTTGATCCTAACGCCTACCCCAGGGATCACGATAGCCAGTTGTATCTTCTCTATGTAGTAGTGCGGCTGCGGCCCCCAGAAGAATTGAAGGACGTTCCGTAGGCCCAATGCGACTCCAATTGAAGACATCATCAGAATGATCGAGCTAGTGTGCCGCAACCGTTTAAAGAGGAACCGGTCGATCAGGACTACCGTCAAGGCAGTCAGCCCCATAGCTAGAATAAAGGAGAGGATGAAACCGAATCCGAAGGAGAGTGGACCAAGAGGAGTACTGGGAATTCCCAGTCCAGCGGTTAGAGTAAATAGTCCAAGGGCGATGTATGCGCCAAGGGCCATGAAGTCACCATGAGCGAAGTTGGCGAAACCCAGGATGCTGTAGGTGAGGGAGACGCCAATCCCTCCCAGGGAAAGGATACTCCCTGAGATGACACCGTATATAAGCAACTGTGGAATTCTTGATAGTATCTGCATTTGTTTCCTCTACCCGCCCAGGTAGAGCTGCCCGATCTCCTCGTTGGCCAACAGGTTCTCACCTGTATCTTCGAAGCGGTTCTGTCCACTGGCCAGAACGTACCCCCGGTCAGCTAGCTTCAACGATTCCTTGGCATTCTGTTCCACAATGAGGATCGAAACACTGGTCTCGTTGATCGCGGTGATCCGTTCAAAGATCATCTCCGCCAACTTCGGGGCCAGCGCGGCGGAAGGCTCGTCCAAAAGGAGTAGCTCCGGGTCGAGCATCAGTGCCCGGCCCATCGCCACCATCTGCCGTTCACCTCCTGACATTTTTCCTACCCGCTGCCGCCGCCGTTTCTTGAGGAGGGGGAAAAGCTCATAGACATCCTCCAGGCGGGCGCTGAAGTCATCGGTAAGGATGAAGGCGCCCATCTCCAGGTTCTCATGGACGGTGAGTGAGGGAAAGACGTTCTCCACTTGGGGAACATAGGCCATCCCCAAGCGGACTATTCGATCAGGTGTCAGTCCAGTGATACTGTTTCCCTTAAAGGTGACACTTCCCTTTGTGGGTTTGAGCAACCCGAAGATTGTTTTCAACAGGGTCGACTTTCCGGCCCCGTTTGGACCAATGATCGAGATGATCTCTTTCTCCTCTATGCGGAAGGAGACGTCGTGAAGGACCTCCATATCTCCGTAGCCACTATGGATCCCCTCACCCGTCAATAGCGACATACTGTCCTCCAAGGTAAGCGTCGAGCACCTGTTGGTCTTGCTGGACCTCTTCGGGAGTTCCCTCCATCAATTTGCGCCCTTCGCTCATCACAATCACCGGGGTGCAGAGTCTCATGATAAAGTCCATATCGTGTTCGACAACGAGGAAGGTCGTCCCCGTCTCCCCACACAACCGTTCGATAGAGCTGGCAAGGCGTTTCAGGAGGGTGCGGTTTACTCCCGCACCGGGTTCATCTAGCATGACCAGTCGGGACTCGACCATCATGGTTCGAGCCAGCTCCAGGAGCTTCTTCTGGCCGCCGGAGAGACTACCTGCATACTCATCTTTTAGATGGGAAAGCTGCAAGAAGTCCAGGACTTCAAATGCCTTATCACAGATCGTACGCTCCTGCCGATGCACCCTCCGTGGCCGAAAGAATGGGTTCCAAATCCTTTCACCGATCTGTCCGGGGGGCACGAGCATCAGGTTTTCCAAGACCGTCATCTCCTTCAACTCGCGGGGGATCTGAAAGGTTCTACAAATCCTTTTTTGGAAGATGCGATGGGGTGGCAGACCCGTAATGTCCTCTTCCGCAAGGTGAACCTCGCCGCTATCGGGTTTGAGAAAACCGGTGAGGAGATTGAATACAGTGGTCTTGCCCGCGCCGTTCGGCCCGATCAGCCCGGTGATCGTACCTTGCTTTACCGTGAACGAACAACCGTCCACAGCGTGCAGCCCACCAAACTGCTTGGCAAGGTTTTCGACAACAAGCACCTTTCCCTCCTTACAAGGCAAAGAAAAAAACCGCAAGCCTTTCGGCTTTCGGTTTGCGGGTCTAGTAGCGCCTATCAGACGCTACTAGTTCGCCCAATGAATCATAAAATAGCAATTAAAAGTATCGCTAGCCGTTCGCACCTCCAGGATAGAAGCCTGTCGCATCTTTCCTCCTATAAACGCATCCTAACAGAATCGTCTGAAGCTGTCAAGGACCAAGCCACCTAAAGCAGCACAAAGGAGGAATGTTGAAGTGGGCCCTCAAGTGACATGGGTTTGTCTCCTCGATCAGATCGCCCGCCCTGGCGAAGGTCTTTAAGGAAAGTGGAACCTTAATTGTCTCTGGCGCTTGAGTTTGTGGAACCAAGGAAACTCACCACGATCATGGTTACCTACAACATGGAGCAGGCGATCGCTCTGGGAAACCGGTTGGTGATGATGCATAAGGGCAAGGTAATCTACGAGCTTTCCGGAGAGGAGAAGTGGAACGCGGACGTCTCTGAACTGATCGATCTCTTCTCGCAGAGGTACATCACAGACGACGAGCTCCTGTTGGAACGGATTCCCTAAGCATTCCGGCCGCAGCACTTTTTGTACTTCTTCCCCGATCCACAGGGACAGGGATCGTTGCGGCCGGGCTTTTTAACAGCCACGACAGGCTTTCGCTTCGGTTTTGTCGCTGTTGTGCTTACCGATCCCGCAGGTGCGTGGACGTAGCTCACCTCTTGGGCGGGGGTTGGCTGGGATGCCCCTCCCGGAGCAGCGAGACGTGGATTGATGATAGAGCGGACAATCTTTTGCGCCGCGCGGGCGAGCATCTCCTGAAAGAGCGCGAACGACTCACGCTTGAAGGCGATAAGCGGGTCAGTTCCCCCGTAGGCGGTCCATCCGATCCCCTCCTTTAGGTCATCGAGGGTGTAAAGGTGGGAAAGCCAGGCCTCATCGACGGTAGTGAGAATGAGATACCGTGCGATTAGGGGGAAACGCGCGCCGAGCTGCTCCTTCTGCCGGGAGAGGGCGCGATGGAGGCAATCGACCACTTCGCTACGGAGCTCATCAGGTCCCTTCCCCTCCAGGGTCTGTGGCGAGACGGGGAGGGCGGCTGAGAGTTCGTGGGTCAACCCCTTTAAGTTCCATTCTTCCTTGGGTCGGGAGGCATTGGCGTAGTCGGCGATAAGCCCCTCAGCGTACTCCTCGAGCAACTCGCCTAGATAGTCATCGAGGCCATCCATAGGAAGGGAATCCGCTTCATCGCGTGGCGGTAAGAGGAACCGATCGCGCAGGGAGTAGATTGCCTCGCGCTGCTTGGCAAGGACGAGGTCATATTCAAGGAGACGCTTTCGGATCTCGAAGTTGCGCCCTTCTACACGCTTCTGTGCGCGACGAATAGCACTGGTGAGGAGGTCGTGTTCGATCGCCTGCCCCTCCTCCATTCCCAATCGATCCATTACGGAGGCGATCCGGTCTCCACCGAAGATACGTAAGAGGTCGTCTTCGAGTGAGAGGTCAAACTGGGAGGAGCCGGGATCCCCTTGACGCCCCGAGCGGCCGAGGAGCTGGTTGTCGATCCGGCGGGATTCGTGGCGCTGACCGCCCATGACATGCAGGCCGCCGAGTTCGGCGACTCCATCACCGAGCTTGATATCAGTCCCACGGCCGGCCATGTTGGTGGCAACGGTAATCGCCCCAGGCTTGCCGGCTTCCTTGATGATCTCCGCCTCCTGCTCGTGGTACTTGGCGTTTAACACATGGTGCGGAAGGTCGCGCTCCTTGAGCAAGGCTGAGAGCCGCTCTGATTTCTCGATCGAGTTAGTCCCGATCAGGACCGGTCTTCCTATCTTGTGAAGCCTTTCCACTTCCTCGGCCATCGCCTCGAACTTCGCCTTGCGGGTGCGGAAGATCACGTCGGGTTTTGCTTCGCGGATGAGCGGTCGGTTGGTTGGGATGACGAGTACCGGCAGGGCATAGATTTGCTTGAACTCCTCCTCCTCGGTCTTTGCAGTGCCGGTCATCCCACAGATTCTCTTATAGAGCTGGAAGTAGTGCTGTAGTGTGATCTGGGCGAAGGTCTGCGACTCGCGCTGTACCATCATTCCCTCTTTCGCCTCAAGCGCCTGATGGAGGCCGTCGGAGTAGCGACGATCGGGCATCAGCCGCCCGGTGAACTCGTCAACGATCATCACCCGGCCGTCCTTAACAATGTAGTCACGCTCTTTCTTAAATAAGTGCAGCGCGCGTAGCGCCGTCTCCAGATGGTGGAGGGTATCGGTGTTCTCCGGTGCAAATAGGTTCTCAAGAGACAGAGACTCCTCGCCCTTGTGGATCCCTGTGTCGGTGAGAGTGAGCCGGCGTGTCTCCTCATCGATCTCGAAATCTTCATCCTTCTTGAATCGGCGGACAAGCGATGCGAACTTGCGGTAGCGGTCGATTGACTGGGCGGTGGAGCCGGAGATGATGAGCGGGGTGCGTGCCTCGTCGATCAAGATGTTATCGATCTCGTCAACTATCGCATAGTCGAGAGGTCCCTGGACTTTTTGGTCGGTGGCGAGGACCATGTTATCACGCAGGTAGTCGAACCCGAACTGGTTGTTCGTTCCATAGGTGATATTAGCAGCGTAGGCGGATTTACGCTCCTCGATCTCTATCCCCTCCTGAAGGAGGCCGACAGACAGGCCGAGGAACTCGTAGATCGGGCCCATCCACTCCCGGTCGCGGCGGGCGAGGTAATCATTCACGGTTACCACGTGCACCTTCCCCATCAGTGCGTTCAGGTAGGCGGGGAGGGTGGCAACGAGGGTCTTCCCCTCCCCGGTCTGCATCTCCGCGATCTTCTGTTCATCGAGGGCGATTGCCCCTATGATCTGTACGTCGAATGGTCGCATCTGTACAGTGCGCGCAGCGACCTCGCGCACCACAGCAAATGCCTCATTTCGGATTTTGTCCTTTGTCTCTCCTGCCCTAAGACGTTTTCGAAATTCTTCTGTTTTGGCTTGGAGCGCCACGTCGGAAAGGCGTTCCATCTCTTTTGCTAATGTGTTTATCGCCCTCAGGTAAGAACGGAAGTGCTTAAGCTGCTGGGTGTTTGTCTGCCCCAAGACGTAGTCGAGGCTTCGTTTGATGACTTCAATTGCCATAAGAAATCACACTTTCAGTATAGGAGGGGCGGGAAGCGCTTTCAAGGAAGGTTCAAGAGGAAGGCAACTTGGTGAGACTGGCCTCCACGGCCTCCTTCTCCTGGGTGAAAACCTCGATCTCGCTTTGCAGGCGGCCGTACTCCTCGTACGGGAGAGAGGTGGCTGAGGAGAGCCTCTTCTCCGCACTGGTAAGTTTCCCATCGATCAATTCAAGGGCCTTTTCATAGTTCTTGCGCGCGTTGACTGGCATTCCCCTCATCCGGTACAGATCGCCAAGGGCGATGTAGGACCGCTCGAAGGTGGGATGTTCCTGGATAAGCGTTTCCAGCATGTCCGCGGCGCGATTGTAGTCCCCTTCTTGGATGGTGATTATCGCTTCCAGGTACTTATCCAGGTACTCAGCCTGGATTTGAAGGGTGGGATGGGGATGGGTAGCCAGTAGCAGCTCTAAGTCCTGCCGTGCCGTCTTCAAGTCCCCCAGGTTCGCGGCTAGGCTTGCCAGATTGAGATAGAGGTTTTCTACAACGAAACGGGTGCGGCACAGCTCCAGATTAACCCTTGCCTCTTCGTAGCGACCCTGTTTAATCTTCGCCATGGCAAGGTGATAGTAGGCTTGGCGAGGGCAGAAGTCGAGACGGATGCTTCGTTCGAGGGTCGCTTCGGCGAGGCGGAACTGTCCCATCTGAAGCTGCTTGATCCCCTGGCCAAGGAGAAGGTCAGCGGAAAAGTCGCGGGCAGCTATTACGGAGACAAGCAGGCAAAAAGCGATGAGCACTGTGACGAAGACTTTGAGCGGCCATTTCTTGAGGCTAACGTGCACCTCTGCTGCCTCGCCGTAGGCGCGCGAGGAGGCAAGGCCAAGCACAAGGACAAGAACGAGGCAGGAGGCAGGGAGGTGAGCGGGGAAGCTGACTAGGGCGTGCACGAGGAACGCAACGACTCCACAGGAGAGGAGGAGCAGATCGAAGCGGTCTCCTTCATTTAAGTTACGGCGAAGCCTGATCCAAAAACAGATGGGAGCTGTGATCAGCAGGGCGAGAAGAGCGAGGATCCCGAGTGAGCCGAGCTCCGCTGTCACCTGCACATACTCGTTATGCGCCTGTGCCGCGCGGGCGATGTGAAAGTTGTAGCCTGCTCCCTGGGGAGACGCGAGAAACTTCGCCTTGTACGGAATGAAGTTAAGCTTGTAGTTACCGAGCCCCACCCCGACGACGGGGTGATCCTTGAACATCTCCCAGCCGACCCACCAGTCCCATGAACGAACCTTACCTGAGTTTCGCGCCCAGAACCGGGCGATCCAAGAACTCCCATCCGCTGAAAGTCCGACGACCGAATTGAGCGGCCCGGACGGGGCCTCGACGAGAAAGGTGAAAAGAAGAAGGAAAAGAAAAGCGATAAGCCATCCGCGGTTTTGGCGGATCGGATCAATCGGCCGGAAGATGGCCCACCCAATGAGAAACGCGCCCGCGGCGACGATCAGTGCGACAACCACTCCCATTTGGTTAACGAGCATTGCCGTCCCAAAGTTGAAGGATATAAGCCCGATAGCAAGGGCACGTAGGAGCCGAGAACGGAGCCGAACGATCAGGATGACAGAGGGGAAAAGGAGGTAGGCGGTGAATCCACCCAAATAGTTGCGGTTCCCCATCGTGGATATCATCTCTCCAAGACCATGCCCACCGCCTGCCCCGCGCATCACTCCTAGGTACTGCAAAAGGCCGTAGAGCGAGGCCAGAAAGGACGATAGAAGAAGACAGTAGAGGATCAGGGCAACGTCGCGCTTCTCCTTTACGAGGTTTGTTACTACCAGGTAAAACAGGAAGAAGAACGTAAGGAGCGTGAGGCTTTGGATCACCACGCGGCCATTTACGGCATGGATGAGGGAGAGGAGGGAGACAAGGACCAATCCGAGGGCGGGGAAGGTTATCCAGGGAAGACGAATTCGCCACTCCCCTTTTAGCCAGGTGGAGCCTCCCCAGAGGATAAGAAGGATCGAGATCCCGATGAGAGCGAAAATCGACTTATCGTAGCCGTACTCTGTGCTCCCTGGCCAGATAAAAAGCGGCAAGGCGAAGACGAACAGGGCGATTAAGTAAACCATCACGCGTTCAAACAGGATCTTAGAACGCTGGGTCTGAGATGTCTTCTTCCTCTTTGCGGGCTTTTTCGCCATGATCTTCAAACATTATAGGGTTACATGATCGCGCGGGGCAAAGGCGAGCCGTGCCAGTTCCTCGATTTTTCCCCAGCCGCCAAGGGCGGTGATGAGGGCAAGGAGCCTTGGCCACAACTCCTGGTGGGGGAGGAAGGAGTGTACGAGCCGGCTTGGGTAATCGATGTCCCCCTTCTTGGCGATCAGACTGAGAATCGATGGCTCGTCGATGGCGGCGAAGATCGCATCGATTTCGCTGTTTGAGAGAGCGGAGAGAGCGCGGCGAGCGGCGAGGCCAAAACGGAACTCACGGCCGATTTCCCGTTGCCAGCGACGCTCATACTCGGTGAGTGTCTTGCGATTTGGTTTTCCAGCCAGGGCGGCATAACCTGCGATCTCACCAGCGATTCGGGCACACATCCCGCCGGTGTAGATCCCTCCTCCAGAGGTTGGCTTCACCTGTCCTGCAGCGTCTCCAACGAGGAGCACTCCATCTCCCACCGTTGTTTCGACCGTGCCAATCGGGATTACTCCCCTGATCCGCTCGACCACCTCTCCGGGGAAGCGCCGCTCCATAAACCGGCTAAGAAGGGCATTTGTGTCGGTTCCCAAGGGAGCAGCGAGGCCGACGCGCAGGCATCTCTCCTCAGCAGGGACTGCCCAGACGAAGAATCCGGGAGCGACATCACTTCCAAAGAAGACCTCTATGCCGTCCGGAGTGAGGTGGTCTTCTGTAACCACCACTTGACTTGCCACGAGGAGCTGAGTTGGATGTGGTAGGGAAAACCACGAAGCAATGGCGCTTTGTGGACCATCGGCCCCGATGATTACAGCGGTTTTTAACTCCTCCTTATTTCCTTGATGTTTTGTCCAAACGCGGCCGGTCGTTGCAGCGACGGCTCGTGTATGGGTTCTCACCTCAGCGCCGGCGGAGGCTGCCAACTCGATCAGCTCGCGGTTGAGCCTCCCACGGTCAAGCACGACCGCCTTGACCGTCTCCGCACGGATATTGAGGGTCCTCCCCCCTGGGGCGTGAAGGGTTCCGCCGCGGATTTCCCGCAGGACGCTTGTGGTTGAGGCACCTAGTAGGTCGAGGGTGCGTGGACTGACAAGACCGGTGCATCGGGCCGGTTCTCCGGAGCCGTCCCCTTGTTCGATCAGGAGCACACGTGCCCCAACCACGGTGGCGTGGCGCGCTGCCACTGCACCGGCCGGACCACCACCCACCACCACCACATCGTAGCTCTTCATGGCAATAGCTTAGATCCCTTCTCGCTTCGGGTTGCGAGTCACGATATCATCGGCCAAGGCGCGTGTGGTCGTTTCCCAGCCGCCTGCACCGATGAAGGAGAACCTCACGTGTCGTTCCTGTCGCTGAGGGGGATTGGCATCAGTACTCCGATGTGAGCGTCGATCCAGGCGATCGCTACCTCAATTGGGTCTTCGTCTTCAGTCACCGCGATATCCGGGGGGAGGCCGATGCCATGCACGGCGTGTCCCAGTGGGGTGAAATACTCTGCGGTAGTCAACTTGAGTGCAGAGCCATCGGGAAACTCTCGCAGGATCTGCATGACCCCTTTCCCGAACGACTGCTCCCCGATCAAAATACCCATGTTGTTATCGCGGATGGCGCCGGCGACAATTTCAGCTGCGCTTGCAGTTCCCCCGTTGATCAGAACCGCAAGTGGCAAGTTGGGCACAAGGTTTCCCGTCGACCAGTACTCCTGAGGGCCACTGATCCGTCCTTTGCTAGTGAAGATGAGTCCGCTGTCGATGAATCGACTTGCAACGCGGACTGCTCCCTTTGTGAGCCCCCCTCCGTTGTTCCGCACGTCGAGGATCAATCCGTCGAGGCCATCGAGGTCAAACCCCAGTAAGGCAGTGTCGAGTTCCAGGGTGACATCCTCGCTAAAGCGCGAGATGCGAATGTAACCGATCCTATCGGCTGCGACTAGCTTGCTTGTGACCGACACAAGCGGAATCGTGCCACGAACTATTGAGATTTCCTCTTCATTGCCGTCCTTGTGCCGCACGAGTAGGACGACAGTCGTTCCCACCTCCCCTCGAATTTTGACCGATGCCTCAGTAAGGGTTATCTCCACAGTCGGCTCGCCGTCGATCTTAAGAATTTGATCACCGGCTAGTACCCCTGCCCACTCAGCCGGAGTCTCCGCAAGTGGGGCAATGACCGTTAGGACACCATCTCTAATTGTGATTTCAATTCCAACTCCGCTAAACTCGGACTGCAGGCTGTTTTCAAAGCGTTCGTAGTCCTCAGGATCAAGGAATTCACTGTGCGGGTCGTTTAGTTGCTTCACCATCCCCTTCATCGCGCCGTACAGGGCCTCCTGGTCGTCGATCCGTTCTGGCCAGTAAAAGAAGCTTTTGATGTATTGATAGATCTGAGATAGGGGCAAGAAGAGCTCGGTATTCGTCTGCTGTGCCCCTCCGACCCCTAAGACGAGCACCAGAATGATCGTTGAAAACAATACCGTCAAGGCCTTCCTCACGACCGATCGGTTTTTCAAACGTCTCACCCCTCTTATTTCGATTGTACCCCGTTAAGCAACGCGGAGAAAGGAGCGGTTAAGAAGATGACAGGCCGAGGTAGCTTTGCTGGGTTTCAGTTAAGGTGTCGATCCGTACGCCCAGTGCTTCAAGCTTCATCCGTGCGACCTGCCGATCGATCTGCGGTGGGACTGCGTACAGAGTTGGCGAAAATGGGGCGTTCTCCACGATATGCCTAAGGGTCAATGCCTGCAGAGCGAAGGAGATGTCCATGATCTCCACAGGATGCCCATCGCCAAGGACAAGGTTGACCAGCCGCCCCTCCCCGAGGAGGTAAAGTCGATGCCCGTTTTTAAGGGTAAATTCACGGATTCCCTCGCGCACGTCCCGCTGGGAGGCGGCAAGTTTGGCTAGGGCATGTTTGTCGATCTCCACGTCAAAGTGGCCAGCGTTGGCGAGCAAGAGACCGTCCTTTGCGTTCTTGAGAGCCTCTGCGGTGACGACATCGCTGCACCCGGTTGAGGTGATAAGTAGGTCGGCCTGGCCGATCGCCTCGGCGAGCGGCGCGACGGCGAACCCATCCATTACTGCTTCCACAGCTCGCACCGGGTCGACCTCGGAGACGGTTACCCTTGCTCCCAGGCCACACGCTCGCATAGCGATCCCACGGCCGCACCAGCCGTATCCAGCGACAAGGACAGTTTTTCCCGCCACCAGGAGGTTGGTGGAACGCATAATCCCGTCCCATACCGACTGACCGGTCCCATAGCGATTGTCAAACAGATACTTCATCTTAGCGTCATTCACTGCGAACATGGGAAAGCGTAGCCTCCCGGCACGGGCGAGAACGCGTAGTCGGTTGACACCGGTTGTTGTCTCCTCGCACCCGCCGATCACCTCTCCCTCTATCTCCTTGTGTAGGAGCCCTACGAGGTCGCCTCCATCGTCGAGGATGAGGTCCGGCATCCCGGCGAGCACCTCGCGCAGGTGATTAAAGTACTCTGCTTCGTTTACTCCATGACGGGCGTGAACTGATATTCCCGCCTCCTCGGCCAGTGCGGCAGCTACATCATCCTGGGTGGAGAGCGGATTACTTCCTGTGACGAAGACCTGTGCTCCTCCGTCGCGTAGAAGGATTGCCAGACAGGCCGTCTTCGCCTCCAGATGGATGCTTATCCCGATTCTGTTCCCGGAAAATGGCTCATCCTGGATGAACTCCTCGCGAAGATTCGCAAGAAGTGGCATCCAGGAGCGGGCCCACTCGATCTTCGTTTTGCCGCAATGTACCAACTCCTGTTCCACGTTTACCTCCTATTCACCCTTCCATCCCAGGCCGCAGGCGAGAACATACGTCCTTGCCCCTTCCCTTACCCCAACCACGCTATGTCGTAGTATAACCGCCTCCCCTGCCGCATCTAAACAGGCTACGTATATGAGCGAGTCGCGTACTCGAGCAAGCCGAGTCCCTCCAGGCAGTCAAGGGTGGGCCTCCCGTCCGCATCCCACTTCCTGAGCCTGTAGTACTCCTCCAAGTAGGGATCAAAGGGGGTTGGAGACTGACCCGCCCTGAACCCTTTCTCGGCGGGGACAGTCATCTTAGGGGGGAGCGTGTCGGTATGGCGTCCGTGACCATCACGTAGGTTGACCAGCCTTTGCAGGTTAAATATCCTCTCCCCGCTTTTCATGACATCCTTGATGCTCCAATCCCAGCCCGTAGCCAGATTGAACAACTCCAGAAGAGCAGTGAGGCTTAATCCACCGCCGTCGACCATGAACGTGCAGATCACAAGAGAATTCATCCATGCACTTAAGTCTTGCAACTTGACAGCCAACTCCGATTTGTGCTCCTGAGAGAAGAACTCCGTCCATCCCTTTACTATCCCCAACTCAGGGATGAGAAGTCCCATCTCTACATCTTCGGTCACCCCACGCATATGACATGCCCCACGGGTACTGGTGGCGTAGTTGACAGCGAGACTGAAGCAGGAACGTGCATCGTGCGCAGGGAAGTCCAACCCCTTGACGTGTACCACCAGCGGCTCGGCTTTAGGGCAAATCCGCTTAGCAGCAGAGAGGGCCCCGTCGGCAAAGCCCTCTCCAAGGAACCCTGAGCGGTTCCCCAACTGGTCGATCATCTCGACCATCGCTTGCTCATTACCCCATGTCAGGTCAATCCCTGTCTGCTCCTTTGTCAGCCAGCCTCTACCGTAGCACTCCATGGCTAGTCCCACACACGCCCCAGCGGAGATCGTATCGATCCCCAAGCGGTTACAAAGGTCGTTTGCCTTTGCCACTGCTCCTAGATCGTCGATCAGTAGATTGGTCCCTAACATCCCCAGAGTCTCATATTCAGGGCCGGGGCCGGACAGCGAATAAGTCCCGCTCTCCAGCCGGATATTACGGTGACAGCCTACCGGACAATTGGCACACGGTAGAGCGCGTGCGTGGAGGGTTTCTGTGTAATTTGGTGCCCCCAACCTCTTGGCCCCCTCCGGCCAGGTGTCCTGTGTCCAATACTTGATCGGCATGTCGCCGAACCCCTCCGCGGTGATGCACAGTTCCGGCGTTCCGTGCTTCCGCAGGCCCTCTTTCGATGCCTCGTAGATCTGTTGAGATCGCCTCTTTGATTCCCGCAACAGACCGGCCTCGTCGTGAACCGAGGCCTTCTTTCTCCCCTTAACCGCGATAGCTTTCAATCGCTTCGAGCCCATCACCGCTCCGATACCACACCGGCCAGCGAAACTATGCGCGTCGGCGGCGAGACAGGCAAACCGCACCAACTTCTCACCCGCAGGGCCGATCGTCACCACGGATAGCTCCTTGTCTCCACCGCGTACCCCATCCACCGTCTCGTAGGAATCGAGCCCCCACAGAGAGCTGGCATCCTTAATCTCTACGCGATCCTCATCGATGATGAGGTAAACAGGAGTCTCCGCCTTTCCGGTGATGATAAGTGCGTCATATCCGGCCCGCTTTAGCGCCGGCCCCCAGTTGGCACTGGCGGCAGAATCCGCGTAGGTGCCAGTGAGAGGAGACTTGGTAGCCACCGTCCATTTTGCATTGCCAGGATTATTCCTCGCTTGATAGGGACCCAATGCGAACACAAGCAGATTTTCAGGATCAAACGCGTCGGTGCCATCGTCCATCTCCTCCAGGATCACCTTCGCCGCAAACCCGGCTCCGCCAATGTAAAGCTTCCATACCTCGATCGGCACCTCCTCCACCCTTATCACCTCAGAGGAAAGGTCAACCCTCAATACCTTGTTCCAGTATCCTGCAGACATCATCACCCCCTGTTCTCTCTAGATATAAGCCAATCCTAAACCCATAAATGATCCCCTTGTCTCCGCTGTTCACTGGTCGAAGCGATCCAGCCGTAGCGGCTCTGTCGTGATCGATGTCGGTTCTCCTAGGATCATCTCCGATGTTACCTTGCCCGTTATTGGGGCAAGACCGATCCCATCGCCTTCGTGCCCGGCTGCGATGTAGAGGCCTGGAACCGTCGGAACAGGGGAGACGATCGGGAGGTGATCAGGGGTGTAGGGACGAAGACCGGCATAGGATCGGATGACATGGATATCGCGGATCCTGGGGAAGAAGCGAAGTGCCCTTCGCGCCATCAGCTCCAGGACGTGGTGGTTGCAACAACGATCGAATCCTACAAATTCACGGCTCGACCCGATGAGAAAGTTCCCGTGTTCTGTTGGTTCAAAGACCATAGCGATCCCATAGCGGTCCATCTCCGCTTCCACATTCCGTCCCTCGGTTCCCCCGAACTTGGTGAGCAGATACCCGAACTCCTGTACCTTACGCCGTGCCGGGCGAGGGGATCGCTCGGCAACGAGGATATGCCCTTTACGCGGCTCGATGCGGACATTGACTCCCACGCTGGCAGCGATAGCGGGCGTCCATACCCCGGCGGCAAGGACGACTTTGTTGGCGCTCATCGTGCCGCGTGTCGTCTCTACGCCGCACACGGTACCAACGGAATCCCGCAGAATCTCAGTGGCTTCAGTGAATGGGTGTACCATTGCCCCTGCGCGGCGGGCGGTATCGACAAGGCCGTAGACAAAGGCCATCGGGTTAAGCGACGCGTCAGAGGCACACTCGACAAGGCCGACCACATCGCGCGCCAGCAAGGGTTCATCCTCGAACACCTCCTTACCCGCGAGGTAGCGCATCGGCAAACCAGCTTCCTTCTGCCGGGCAAACCAATCTCGCGCCACTTGTTCCTGGTTCTCATCTTCGACCACGAGAACGCTCCCCCGCTGTGTATACTCGATGTCGTAATCTAGGCTCTCCGTCAGTTCAGTAAGTAGTTGCTGGCTCTTCAGTGTAACTTGACTATCGTAGCCCGGCATCTTGTCAATAGCGAGGATGTTTCCATCACACGCGCTCGAGGTCCCCGACGCTACGTCACCTCGCTCGACAAGTGAGACCTTGACTCCCTCTCGGCTCAAGTAGTAGGTGACCGCTGATCCAATGACCCCACCGCCGATGACGATGACATCGGCTGCACTAGTCATGAGATCCCTCCGCCAGAAGGCCGAACGTGACTGGCTGCACCGGTGTTCGCACCGTTGCCAGTTCGAACACGCTTACCGGCTTTCCCAGTTCTTGCGCCAGAATCCGCATCACAATCTTCTCGCACGTTCGCCCTTGACACAATCCCATCCCGGCCCGCGTCCGCCGTTTCACACCGGTGACATCTACGGCTCCTTCCCGAATGGCCTGCTTTATCTCTCCCACCGTCACTTCCTCACAACGGCAGACGATCGTATCGTCATCCACTCTCGCTACCTCCTTGAGCGCAAGATTCCACGAACCTCGGTCGCGTATTTGCGCGGCACAGCCACGGTCACAACCGGTGTCTGTTTGTTCCTCTTTGGGTTCTGCACCTTGATCACTGTCCCGGAACAGACAGGCTCTCCCGCACGGTTTACCGCACGAACTTTCTGCCCCTCCTTGGGCAAGGGGAGGTACTCGTAAGGGAAGGCCACGCTCGCTGCCCCCTGCAAATAGGGTAGGTCAATCAGGAAGATGGCCTGCCCTGGACACTGGGGGATGCACAGCCCGCATCCGATGCATTTGTCTTCATCCAGATGGGGAAGGTTCGTTATCGGTTTTCCGATGATGATCGCGTGCTGCGGGCAGGCCTGTTCACACGGGTTACACGGGATCTCCTCGATGCACTCGATCGCCACGACCGGCCCTTTCTCCAATCGCTCGTGTGACGGGTAGCCGGGAGCGCTGTGCAGCTCCTGTTGCGAGAGATAACCTCGTGAGTTTACTCTTTGGGACATTGTGCCTCCCCAATCTCGATAAGCTTCTGTTTAGCATCCTGCAGACGTTGGCAGAACGGACCGCTTCGCAGGCTAAGAAGGCGCTCCTCGATCGCTTCGATCTCCTTGCTGTCGCCCACGCGTCCCTTACCTAGGGAAGAAGCGGCGCAGATTCCTGCTAGCCGCCCCTCTTCCAGAGCGGTGCTCGCCTCCTCTACCCCGGAGAGGTCGCCGGCGAGGTAAATCCCAGGGACGGTCGTATGCATTCTGCTGTTGTGGATTGGGACCCATCCCCCTAAGCTGGGAGAGTAATCGAACTTACATCCTGCCAACGAGGCCAACCGTGCGTTGGGACGCAGTCCGACGGCGATGCAGATCGTGTCGACGTCCAACTTCTCTTCGGATTCAGGTACAGTTCTCCATGACGCGTCGACCTTGGCGATCACCGCTTGTTCAACCCGTGATTTTCCCGAGGCGCGAACGACGGTATGCGAGGTCAGGATCGGGACTCCTGCCCTCCTGATCTTGGCGGCATGTACCCCATACCCTCCGGTTCGTGGGGCGGCTTCGATCACGGCAACGATCTCAGCGCCAGCTTGCAGAAGTTGATAACTGACGATAAGGCCGACATTACCCGCTCCCACCATGAGAATCCGCTCCCCTGGGAGGACGCGCCAGACATTGCTCATCGTCTGCGCGGCACCCGCCCCCATCACACCTGGGAGGGTCCAACCCGGGAAGTTGAGTGCGTTCTCTGCCCCTCCTGTTGCCAGGACGATTTGTCTCGCTTCGATCGATAGGGGGCGGCTTTGTGATGTAGTTGCTCCTCCAGAGAGAGAAGGTGGAGAATCCCCACCGAACATCTGTGCGATCTCCAGGGTGTTATCGTGAATGGCGTAGACCTCAGCACCGATCATCACCTCTACTCCGGATGATTCCGCTTCGTGGAGGAGTGTATCAGCTATCTCTGTCCCCCGTGTTCCCGCATGGTGCTCGCGCGACCCGAAGAACTTATGGATCTGCTTAATCAGTTGCCCTCCTGGGCGGGGATTCATGTCGAGCGCGACCGTGTTGCAACCCCGTTTTGCTCCTTTGATGGCAGCTGCGAGGCCGGCCGGGCCGGCTCCGACAATCGATAGATCTACCTTTCTCATCGTTCGCCTCTTCCGGCCCCGTGTTGTGTCTCCACCGTCATCCCTTCCGCAACCGACGTGATACACGTGCGCACGTTAGGCACACCGTTTACGACCATCACACAGTCTGTGCACTGGCCGATGCCGCAGAAGACACCCCGCGGCTCATCTCGCTTTGCGGTGTAACGGTGAATCGTGATTCCGGCTGCCGCTATTGCTGCAGCAATCGGTTCTCCCTCGCGCGCGTAAATCTCCTTACCATCGACATGGATCTTCACCATACGTGCCGGGGAAAGATCACCCAAGATCGGATGGTTCACAACTCGCATCATTCTCCCCTATGCTTTACACATTCACTGCCTAGCCCTTTCCGAGAAGAAACCCCTGTTTGAGCGGATCGTCCGGGTCAACCACGAATTGATGGATTCCCGTAACGTATGCGCTCCCTGTAATCTCCGGAACCACAGCGGGGATATCTCCCACCTTGGTCTCCTCTACTATGCGAGCTCGGAAGACTGTCCCGAGAATGCTTTCGTGGACAAACTCCTGACCTAGTTTCCATTCTTTCTTAGCATACAGAGTAGCGAGTTTAGCTGAAGTCCCCGTTCCGCACGGCGATCGGTCGATCGAACCAGGGGGGATGACTACCGCATTCTTTACGTGTGCATCACGACAAGTGGGCGGACCGTAGAACTCCACGTGTGTCAGCCCCTCGATAAATGGCTTCTCAGGGTGCTTGACACGCAACTGAGAGTTTACCGCCTTCCTGATGGACACCCCAGCCCTGACCAGATCACCCGCCCTTTCCGGTATGATGGTGAGCCCTAGGCTTTTCGCCTCGACAAGCGCATAGAAATTCCCACCATAGGAGATGTCTAGGACGACACGGCCATAACCGGGCACCTCTACTTTGACATCGGTCTTATACAAGAAGGAAGGGATGTTCCTAAAGGTCACGTTCTTGGCGATGAGATCCCTAACGGCCACCGTGGCTACGACCAAACCGGCCGGCGTGTCGAGCTTGACGGTCGTCACCGGTTCTTCCACGGGCACGATTCCCGCCTCGACCATCGCTGTGCAGCAGCCGATCGTGTCATGCCCACACATCGGTAGGTATCCACCGACCTCGATGTAGATCACCCCTATATCGGCCCCCGGATCACACGGTTCAGTCAGGATGGCTCCTGACATCACCTCGTTTCCCCTGGGCTCGTACATAAGCATCGTCCGCAGGCCATCCATGTGGGTTTTTAAATGCAACACCTTATCCGACATTGTTTTGCCGGGAATATAAGGAAGGCCACCGATGATCGTGCGCGTAGGCTCGCCTGCTGTGTGTGTATCTATCGTGCTGATCATTCGGGCAAATCGCATCTTTCACTCCTCTTTCATAGGTCCGTCCTCAATAACTGGAACTTCATCCTTGCGATCGCCTACCCCAGTCTCTCCCAATCATTGTCCAACCACCACTTCACCTGCAGTACGTCCCCCATCAACAGCTAGGGAAGCACCGGTGATAAAGGACGCATCATCCGAGACAAGAAACAGGACAGATTTTGCCACCTCTTCGGGCGTGGAGATACGGTTCAGTGGATGCTTAGCCGCGAAGATAGGTCGAGCCTTCTCCGCTCCACCGAGAGCCTCCATCTCGCGCCTGACCATTGGTGTGTCTACGCTGCCTGGACAGATACAATTGACACGAATATTCTGGTGAGCATGGTCCAAGGCCATGGCCTTGGTGAGGAGGACTACAGCTCCCTTGGAAGCACAATAGGCTGCTGCTCCATTGCCTCCCACAAGCCCCCACACTGAAGCGGTATTGACTATAACCCCACTACCGTGCTCAATCATGTGAGGGATAGCATACTTACACATCAGATACACACCCTTTGCATTGACATCCATCGTTTGATTCCATTCTTCCTCTGATGTGTCAAGGACAATCCGATCCGGATATACTACACCAGCACTGTTGAAGAGGATATCTAACCGGCTGAACTCCTCGACCGTCCTTTGTGCCACCCTCTCACAATCTATAGCCCGCCGGACATCACACACCAGAAACAGCGCCTCGCCACCGCTCCGTTTGATGGCCGCTGTGGTCTCTTGACCACGCGCTTCATTGCGTGCAGCGATAACAACCTTGGCTCCCTCTTGGGAAAAGAGCAATGCCGTTGCACGACCGATACCCGAATTGCCACCAGTGATGATTGCCACTTTGCCCTGAAGTCTCACGGTAGTTTGCCTCCTTGTTGACTCCTTCCCTAAATCAAGATAAATAGGAAGGAAACGAGCGACTGTACGTTACCGGTTATGCGTAGAGCCCGTCGTCAGGGTGCAGAAAGAAAAAGGATTTCCTTCCTTATTCCAGATATGCATTGCCACATCGAAATCCTATTCCACAAACTCATCCCACCTCTAGGAGAGCCTCCCCAGCCGGATCAATTCCGCCTTGATGCTCGCCCTCACATTATCTGGCACGGCCAGTATTGGTAGAGGAGACGGCCCCACAGACTGTCCAATCAGCTTCAACGCTTCCTTGGTGCCTCCGGGATCGGAGCTCACCGCTTCGATCAGTGGTAGTATCTTCAACTGCATTTCCCTTGCTTTATCCATGTCCCCCTGCTGGAAATGATCATAGATTGCAACGACTTCCTCAGGAATGACGTTTCCGATAGTACACACCGTACCATCTGCTCCCAGGGCCAGTGCAGGGAGGAGTTTGTTTGCCCATCCGATCAGGATCGATATTCGATCACCAGCCAAGCGGATTATTTCTGTAATATGGTCGATACCCGCAGAAGAATCCTTGATCCCAGCGATTGCCCCTTGTTCGGCTAACCTTGCAACGATCTCGGGTGCTATATTGACTCCAGCGTGTTGCTCAGGCCAGCAATATACCATTAGGGGGATGGAGATGTTTTCAGAGATCCTCTTGTAGTGCTCGTATAAACCTTCCTGGGTGGGCTTAGGGTAGTAAGGAAGGGCAACAGTTGCCGCATCAGCTCCAGCTTCTTCAGCATATCGTGATAGCTCAATAGCGGTAGTGGTACTGTTGTCACCTGTGCCTGCCAGTAGTGGCACCTTTCCATCAACTGCCTCCACACCAGCCGATATCAATTCCTTTCTTTCTTGTATTGAGAGTAAGGTATATTCTCCTGTGCTTCCGGCGATGAATATGCCGCTAACGCCTTTGCCGATGAGATGCCGGATAAATTCCTTCGTCCTTTCAAGATCAAGTTTCCTGTTTGAATCAAACGCGGTCACAACCGGTGGAATAACGCCTTGGAATCCTTGCATGAGAACTCTCTCCTTTGTCAAGCTGTCTCATTACTTTTACGAAATTAAGTACTAATCACTTGGTCAACTCCAACTTTGCATAGCAGCCCCCTGATCGGCTGGCAGCGCCATCTTTGCGTAAAGGGCGAGGAACCCTGTTTTTGTCTTGACCTCTGGAGGCTGCCAACTCCCAAGCCGCCGCCCGATCTCGCCTTCTGAAAGCCGTACATTCAACCTGCGGGCGGGGATGTCAACTTCAATCATATCACCATCTTCAATTATGGCGAGCACCCCACCTTCCATAGCCTCCGGGGAAATGTGGCCAATGATCGGCCCATGATTAAAGCCAGAGAAGCGGCCATCCGTGATCAACCCCACTGATCCCTCAAGACCAACCCCACACAAGGCATCTGTGGACAACATCACCTCCTTCATTCCAGGGGCACCCTTCACCCCCTCATAGCGTACCACGATGAAGTCTCCCGGTTGGATTCCGCCCTCTATGATGGCTTCCCATGCCTCCTGATCGCTGTTGAAGACCTTAGCTGGCCCGCTGTGCACAAGCATTTCCGACTTAATCGCGGATGTGCGAACAATGGCCCCACGAGGTGCAATGTTGCCTTTAAGAACCGCAAGCCCTCCCTCTTTCTTCACTGGGGTATCCAGACTGGCGATGGCCTCGCCATGACTACTGCTTGTCTTCCGCAGGAGATCAGCAAGGGTTGACCCGTTGGCAGTCAGGGCATGGGGGTCGAGTAGAGGTTCGAGTTCCTTCAGCAAGGACGGGACACCACCGGCTTTGTAGAAGTCGATGATCGTATGGGGGCCGTTGGGTATCACCGACGAGAGAAGAGGAGTGTTCCTACTGATCTCATCAAATCGCCCCAGTTCGATTTCGATTCCAAGTTCCCGGCCCAGGCTCATGATGTGGAGAGGGGCGTTCGTCGATCCTCCAATGGCCGCATTGACTACAATGGCATTTGTGAGAGCTCCCTCTGTAACAACGTCCGAAGGGCGGATGCCCTGCTTTACCAATTCAACGATCTGTTGACCCGTGGCCCGAGCAGCCCTTTGTTTATCGGCAAAGACCGCCGGGATGGTCGCTGAACCGAAGAGGGCCATCCCCATGGCCTCAGTCAAGATCTGCATGGTGTTGGCGGTTCCCATAACAGGACAAGCCCCTGCCCCCGGACAAGAGTGGTTCTCCATCTCGCTCAGTTCCTGCTCGGAGATGGCATCGACAGGAAGCGCCCCGAACACGGCCTCATTGATATCGGGGGAGACCACGGTGCCCTTGCTCCATTGGCCAGCAAGCATCGGACCGCCGGTGACCATGATCGAAGGGAGGTTCACCCTCGCTGCTCCCATCAGCTGGCCGGGAATAATGTTGTCACACGAGGCGAGCAGGACAAGTCCACCAAAGAGGTGAACCTTAGACATAATCTCAACCGAGGCAGCTAGGGCATCACGGATGGCCAGTTCATACTTCAGGTTCTCCGTCCCGATAGGAATGTTACCACAGGTAGCGAATACGCCGAACTCGAACGGCACCCCACCAGCCTGCCAGATCCCCGCTTTGACGCACTCGGCCAGTCTTCTTAGGTGCATGTGAGCTGGTGATGCTTCTGTCCACGCATTTGCCACCCCAATATGGGGCTTGTCGAAGTCCTCATCCATATAGCCGGCCCCCTTGTAGATCTGCCGCCGATGAGCGGCCTCTGGGCCAGTAAAGAAGCCATCCTTTTTAAACTTCAGCCTCCTGACATACGGATCCCCCTCTTCTCGCCTGTTAATTTCGATCACCTCTCTCCTTCCAAAGTGCCCTTACTAAACTGGTCGCTTTCGAGTCAGCGCATCATGTGGTAAAACTTTACCACCGCGCCACCCCTCGTTACGCCCATTTCCCCTCAGCCGGCCGAACCTTTATCCTGCCATCGGGCTCGATTACCAGGTAGTCTCCTTCGCTTATCGAATCGAAGTCCTCCTGCGATAGAACGACAACCGGCACGGTCTTATGGTATAGTTCATCGGCAACGATGGCCCCCAGTGCCAGGATAGAATCCACCCTGGCGGTGATGATGGCTGCTGGGGCTGTCCCCGCCCTGATGCCCTCCATTAGGACAGCGCTGCTAGTGCTTGACCCTTTCCCTCGGGGAAAAACGAAGATCTTTCCGGTGACGATCGCCCCCGATCGCTCGTGCCGCCGGTCGATAACCTCACCGGTGCGAGGGCTCAAGCCACCCCAAAAACTTAATGGCTGCGTGGACACGACCGCCCTCCCTTCCGCCGAACCGGCGACTAGGGGCTTGCCGATCAAGGTCCTTTCCATACCGTCCTCCCCCAACACACAGCCCCTTCGATTGCGGACCGTACACAGTCTCTCATGCTGCCAAATGCGACCTGAACCCCGAGCTCACCAGGGGCGTAGTACGCACACTTCCCCGAATTGGTCATCATCACCTCGGCGTCAGAGGAGATTATCGGTGAATGAAGCACACAGGTGTCAAGGACGATCTCGATCCCAAAATCCAGCAGCGTATTCATGAAGTTACCCCTCTGCAGTAGGGCATAGGAGGTCTGGCTGGTGAGGACGATTATCCTGAGGCCAGGGTGTAGAGAACGGCCCCCTTCGGCCTCTATGGCCTGTGCAAGCTGCTGAAACTCTGCATAGGAGAAATGCGGACAGCCTAGCACGATCGCATCTAATTTGACCCCCTCATCTGCCGTAGACAGCTCTGACCAGGCCCTCCTCAAATCGGAGAGCCCTACATCGATCACCGACTCCGGGGTGTTCCCCTGGAAGGCCTCTTTTAGAGTATTGGCCTCGGGGGTCACCCCGAGGGCATGAAACAGCGCCACGGCACCGGAGGAGGCAGCAGCGGCACCGAGTGCCTTGAGTTGATCGCCTGTCGCATCGACAGGGAGCCCTTCTATCACAGGAACCTTTTCTTGAACAAGCCCTCCCATGAAATGCCCCAGCGCAACGTAGAGCGTATCGTCCCTTAAAAGCTGCGGCGCAATATCAGCCAGGCGAAGGAGAATCTGCCCCTTACGATTCCTCTTCAGATGAAGGCCGGATTTGGGGACCCTCCCGGTTATGGCAGCGCAGATGTCCATGTAGTCACCATATCGATTCGTCCGTGCCCCAAGGACGGAATTTGCATATACAATGGCATTGGATTCGCCCCAGGCGATCTGCTGACCGAACCTGGGGGTGAGATAGCCTTGATAAGGTGCGCACGTCCATGTTGGGACACATCCCATCTCAGTATAGGCGCTGGCGATCCTGTTAGCCTTGTTCGCAAATTCACTAGAGATCCTCTGCCGTCTCCAATTCTGAAGATCAAGGGGGATCATGTTCAGGGTCGTGGGAACTGAGACCCTGGCACCGCGCGCCACAAGGGTCTCGGCAAATTCCAGCCCAGAGTCACACATCAAGGCGCAGCCATCGATATGGGCCTGGGTCACATCCATCAGCTCCGGGGCACCATAGACCTCAGCCATCCTTATCAGGATTGACATTGCCAGTCTGGCTGCGCCTCCGTATTGGCCGCTTAACTTTCGTCTGTCTTTTACAGTCAACGATATAGACATATCCAGTGATTATGTCGCATCCGGTTCGCTCGGTCCATCTCAAATAGAGAAAACGGTGATTGATAACCTTTCCCTTTACAAAGATCTCTATTATAGTAAGCGGGGGGAAATCATGAAGATCCTTATATTATCGGGCGATGATGTGCGCCGAGCGCTTCCGATGCAGCAGGCAATCGGGGCGATGAAGAGGGCCTTTACCCAGCTTTCCCGTGGGCAGGCCGACGTGCCGCTGAGAGAGGCGCTTCGGGTGCCTCGTCACAGGGGCGTGACCCTGTTCATGCCAGCCTACTTGGCCTCCGATGATCAAATGGCTGTGAAAATAGCGTCCGTGTTTGAGGATAACCCGGCCAAGGGTCTGCCACTGATTCACTCGCTGGTCGTGATGGTGGATACCTCTACAGGAGAGCCGTGCGCCGTGATGGATGGGGCATACCTCACTGCCCTGCGCACGGGCGCGGCTTCGGGCCTCGCCACGGACCTGTTGGCACGCGAGGATGCCCAGACAGTGGCCATCTTCGGGGCGGGTGCACAGGGGCGCACCCAGCTTGAGGCAGTCTGTGCCGTACGCCAAATCCAGGGGGCCTGGGTGTACGATACGGTACCAGACAGGGCCACCGCCTTTGTAACCGAGATGAGCGAGAGGCTCTCCCTACCGGTAAGAGTGGCCGACACGCCGGCCGATGCCGTGCGGCAGGCCGATGTCATCAGCACGGCCACTTCCTCCTCCAGTCCCATCTTCGATGCCGCCGATATCCAACCCGGGGTGCATATAAACGCTGTAGGGGCATTCACCCCTCAAATGCAGGAGATCCCCACGGAGACGATCCTACGGGCAAAAGTGGTGGTCGATCACCGAGAGACAGGCCTGGCAGAGGCGGGTGACCTTCTGATCCCGATTCAGCAAGGCTTAATGTCCGAGTCGCACATCTACGGGGAGCTAGGAGAGATCACCGCTGGGCTAAAGCCAGCCCGAACATCTCCGGAGGAGATCACAGTCTTCGAATCGGTGGGTTTAGCAGTGCAGGACGTGGCAGCGGCAGGCGTGGCGCTTGAGA
>Ga0315543_1000716_pt1 | contig 39199 bp, 38 predicted proteins | sample SalMarSW160210MG_2_FD_203098 | JGI IMG/M metagenome (GOLD analysis project Ga0315543, IMG submission 203098) | Salt marsh sediment microbial communities from the Plum Island Ecosystem LTER, Massachusetts, United States - Salt Marsh Sediment SW1601-210 ...
AGGGGACTTGGTCGCGGTTTTTTACACGTTGACGGGTACATTCAAGGGTGAGATGGCGGGTATCGCTCCGACGGGTAAACAAATGTCAGCGCCGTGTGCTGTCTTGGCCCGCTTTGAAAATGGTAAGCAGGTGGAAGCATGGCTGTATATGAACACGCTCGCCCTTTATCAGCAGTTAGGTATCAAACCTCCTGCAGGGTAGGATTAGTGACCACGCCGGTTCTGAAGCATGTGCTCGCGGCACTGCTGGATGAACGCCTCAAACCGTATCGACTCTCCCGGGTCTTTGGTCCCCTCCACCACCACGTTCAGGACGGGCAGGCCGTAGTCATGCCGGAACTGGTGCAGCAACAGGCTCACGATTGTTCCCGGCATGCACCCGAACGGTATGATATTCACTATCCCGTCGAAGCCGTGCTCGGCGTATTCCACGACTCTCCCCATGCTCAGGATAGCCTCGCCCTCCACGGCGGGCGTCAGGTAGGTATGGCCCCGGTCGATGATTGCCTGCGTCGATAGTTCGCGTTTAAACAGCTCTATAGAGTCGTCGAACTGCTTTCTTAAAGGCTCGGCGACATTTTCCTGGACAATCTCCGTGAGTTTCTGCCGGGCCCAGTCTCGCCAGCCGCCCTCTATGTGGAATCTATTACGGAACTTCCGCTCATAGTCGATGTAGTCAAGCCACTCCTCCAGCGGCGGCACGCCGCACTGTGCCCCGAGCGCTTCCAGCTTGCGGACGAGTAAGTCGTTGGCGAACTGGTTGCTGCGGACGAATATCTCCCCGACGATGCCGATGCGCGGCTTCGGTACGCCGGTGTCTATTTTTATAGCCTCGAAAGCGTCCCGGACATGACCGGAGAACTCCGTTAATGCGTTACTATCCTGCCCGGTATTTTTTATCAGCCTGTCCAGCCACTCTTTATAGACGGCATCGGTCTCGCCCTTATTTACCTCGTAGGGGCGTCTCTCCAGCACCATCTTCTGCATGGAGTCGAGGATGGTGATAGCCCTCCAGGCGTGAAGTCGGAACCCCCGCCCCAGGGAAGCCATGTCTTTATGGTAGCCACCGGTCTGGTCGAAGACGAGTATGGGTACCTGTTGCAGTCCCAGCTCATCGAGTATCAGGCGGTGGAGCCGGTTGTACTGACCGAAGCGGCAGGGGCCGCTGGCCGAGGGCATAAAGAAAGCGGCGTGGTCGGGGTCGAAATCCGGCGTCATCGTTTTCTTGACGATATCCCCGCTGGTGATGATGCTGGGGTAACATTCCTTACCCGTCGTGTATTTCCTGCCTATTTCCAGGGTAATTTCGTCCGACTCAGGCAGGGGTTCGGCATCGACGCCGCAGTGTCTCATGGCGGCGGCTATAATGTAGCCGTGGTCAATCATGTAGGGTACATAAACACGGCGGGTGTTGGTGTGATTGGACGAGATGCTCACGAGCGGTATGTATTTGCTGGTGCCGCGTGTGCTGGCGTTGCGTATCGTATCGATGAAAGCCTCGCACCGTGTTATGATGCCGGCATCCGCGGAATGCTCGTCGATTTCTATAGTGAGGAAGGGCTTGCCCTCGGTCTCCTTGCTGAAATATTTTGTTAAATATGAATCGGGGCCACAGGCGAAGTTGGTAACGTAGAGGCCGAACAGCCGGGGGTCGCCGGCAATCATTCTGCCCGCGCACAGTATCTTCTGTCCCGCCTTCCAGTACATGTTGGGGTGGGATTCACTGACTTCCCGTGCCATAGATTTTAACGGCAGGAAGTCCAGTGGTATCGCCAGGATATTCATATCGCGCAGCTTCTCCGACAGGTTTAGCGTCATGGCTTCATCACAGGTATTATAAGCGCGGCCGACGATGACGACAGCTTTTTCGTCGGTCTTGAGGTTATCAAGGACCTCCCGGCCTCGCCGTTGCTGCCAGTCATTAAAACTATCGAATGACTCAAACCCGGCCTGAATGGCTTTATCTATAATGGCGCTCGAGCGAATTCCGGCGTCGCGGGCGCATTTCGTCAGGATGCGTTTCTGCCAGGCCCGGCCGCGGTCAGGGTGGATGACCGGTCTCAGCACTTTGGGTTGTTTACCATCACGCGCGGTCAACGATTCTTTAATGCGTGTGGAACTGAGCAGGATGTAGGGCAGGCTCTGGGTAAGCGGGCAGTTCCAGGATTTGTTAAAGTCGTCCGATATCTTTTCCATGGTGCACTGGACGGGCAGAAAGATAAAATCCGGCTCCTTCTCCAGCAGGTTGAGTATGTGACCGTGGGCCAGCTTGATAGGTAAGCACGGCTCCTCGACGATATTTTCCACGCCCTGGCGGATAATGTGCCGGTTGGTGGGGTCGGAGAGTATTACCTGGAAACCCAGCTCGGTGAAAAAGGCTTTCCACAGCGGGTAAAGCTCGTGGAAGAAGAGTACCCGGGGAATGCCCACCGTCTTGCCGTTGGGATTATCCGGGTTGTCTTTGGGATAGGTGTTAATCAGGGCTTGAGCACGCTCTTCGAAGAGACGCGGTATTTTCGAGGATTGTCGTTTCTCCTTTTGTTCGTTGCTATCCCACTTCCCGCAGCGGGAACCGTAGAAAAGGGGCTTCTCTCCCTCGAAAACGACCTTGTGAATTTCGCATCGATTGGAGCAACCCTGGCATTCGAAGGATGATAGCTCGTATTGCCGGCTGGCCAGATCGAAGCCGCGGAAGCGTGTCTCTTTTTCGCTGGTCTCTATCTCTTCTCTGGCTAGCATGGCCACGCCGATAGCCCCGAGGATATCGTGTTGGGGTGGTACGGTTATTTTCTTGTCAAGGATGCTCTCGAAGGCAGCTTTTACAGCCCGGTTGAAAGCAGTGCCCCCCTGGAATAGAATATGGTCGCCGATTTTCCGTTCTTCGACTACCTTGGTCAGGTAATTTTTCACGACCGAGTAGGCGAGTCCCCCCACCAGGTCTTCCTTAGCGGCACCCCTCTGCTTGCAGTAGTTCTGCTGCGATTCCATGAAGACAGTGCAGCGTTCACCCAGGTCCAGAGGGTGCTTTGAAGCCATGCCCAGGCTGCCGAATTCTTCCTTGATGTTGATTCCCAGCTTTTCTGCCTGCTCTTCGAGGAAGGAGCCGGTGCCGGCGGCGCATACCTTGTTCATGGCGAAGTCGATTATCGTGCCGTTCTGCAGGCTGACGTACTTGGCGTCCTGCCCGCCGATTTCAAAGATAGTGTCTACATCGGGACACTCGAATGAAGCGGCTCTGGCATGGCTCGTGATTTCGTTGCGGATAATATCGGCACCGAAGAATTCCCCGGTCATGTATCGTCCCGACCCTGTAGACCCGGTGCCTTTTATAATAACCCTGCCCCCCAGTTCCTGGCCGACCTCGAACAGTCCTTTTTTCACGGCTTCGATAGGCTGGCTGGCAGTCATCAGGTAGCGCCGTGCCAGCACATTATTGTTTTTATCTATCACCACGACATTGGTGCTGATAGAGCCTATGTCCACGCCGATGTAGGCTTCAACAGGTTTACCGGAGTCTATTTGAACCGGCTCGATTTCTATGGGGTAGTCATCACCTTCAAGGTGGGGCAGCGTAACGAACGTATATTCCCGCCGGGCGATGTAGTCGCGCAGTCGCTGGATTGCATCTCCGGGTAAGGGGCTTTCCTTATTGGCAAGGGAGGCCCCCATTGCCCCGAGCACGGCAAAATGCTCGGGAATGATTAATTCTGCTTCTTGCAATTCAAGGACATCCAGCACGGCGCGTCGGATACCTTTATTAGCGGCCACGCCGCCCTGGAAAGAAACCGGTCTGTCGATGTCACGACCACGAATTACCTGTCCCTTGAAGTTGCGTATCATGGCGAAGCACAGGCCGGCGACGATGTCATGTACCGGGGTGCCTACCTGCTGAAGATGAATCATATCGCTCTTAGCGAAGACGCTGCAACGACCGGCCACGCGGGGTGGGTGCTCCGACTTTAGAGCGACATCGCCAAACCGCTCGATGGGTATACCCATGCGCGATGCCTGCTGGTCGAGGAAGGAGCCGGTGCCGGCGGCGCAGGCGCCGTTAAGGGCAAAGTCCACGACCTTGGGGAGGGCATCGGGTGATTCTCTTTTCAGGACGATGAGCTTGGAGTCTTCGCCGCCTATCTCCAGGATAGTCTGCACCTCCGGGTAGAAACGGGCGGTCCCGGCCGCCTGCGCGGTAATTTCATTGACGAAGGGTATGCCCAGCAGGGTAGCGATAAGCTGTCCGCCGGTGCCGGTAGCGGCGGCTGAGGCGAATTTCCCGGGTGGATATTTTGTAAGAATATCTTCAAGGATGGAGAGGACAGTCTCTATCGGCTGCCCTGTGGTGCGCACGTATCTTGATTCGATTATGGTGTCGGTTTCGTTAACTACTACAACCTTGGCGGTTACCGAGCCGATATCAATGCCGAGTTTCATGCGAAAATTCACCGGTACAAAATACTCTGGTCAAGAAGACGCGAGGAAAACACATTTAGTTATATTATAGCCATGCACGGGTGATATGTAAACTAGGGGGAAGTATGTTGATGGGAAATGATAATAAAAGAAGGAGGGGGGAAGCCGTAATGCCCCTTAACAGCTTCCCCCACGACCGGGAGAGGAGGGAAAACAGACTACTTTATTTTATATTGATACAGAAATTTTATAATGTATCGGTCTTTGTAGTAATCGGCCAAAATACCTAAATTTCGGCGAATTACGTCTTATTCGATGGTCGAAATAGAACATATCTGGCGTGGTTATTACTAATGGAGGGAAAAATAGAGGTCTATGAGGATGTTGAGAGTCCTCATGGAGTTTACCAGGGAGGACGTATCGGGCTTTGAGGCGGAAATAACGCCGAGGCTTTTTTCCAGGTCGTCGGCCAGGTCGGATATCATTTTACGGAGGTTGTCGGTACCCTCCCTGCTTTTCAGGGCACTCACTTCCTTAATAATTTCCGGCTTGGCTACCGTCTTAAGTTGCTCGATAGCCATAGAAACGTTGAGGTCTTTCAGTCCCTGGAGGACGCCCTGCACCTTTTTGCCCTGCTCTTTACGCCGGCGTTCTTTTTCGTCATGCTCTTCCTGCTGCCGGGTGAATTGCTGTTGCAGGCGCATCAACTCGTCGAATCCGTTTTCCTCTTCTGCCATTTTTATCTGCCCTGGGGTGTAATACGGTCTATTACCAGTATACACGGTTGAAAAAGGTAAAACAAAAGGTAGTATGAAAGTAGAATGTGTGAAATGGCTGGCGAGCCAGGATTCGAACCTGGGCTAAGGGATCCAAAGTCCCCTGTGCTACCACTACACAACTCGCCAGGGCTACACGCAGGATTATAGCATCTGGGCGTGGCTATGGCAATGCCCGCCCGGTTTTGCTGGATGCTGCATGGCTGTGCTATCATTCAATATAATAACCGGCATATAAAGTTGCATGGGTCCTTTACGCAGGCTATTCTGGGGTATTTTCTGGCTGGTGGGCGTCCTCGTCGTCGGCATTCTCGGCTATAAGATTATTGAAGGCTGGGATTTCCTCGATTCCATTTACATGACAGTCACCACTATAACCACCGTTGGTTACCGCGAAGTGCATCCTCTTTCCGATGGCGGGCGGATTTTCAGTATCTTCCTGATGTTCGGTGGTGTGGGTGGGGCGCTGTATGCCCTGAGCGGCATCGTAGGTTACATTGTCGAAGGCAATATTGGCACCGTATGGGAGAGGCGTAAAATGCAAAATAAAATTAACAACCTCAAAGGACATTTTATTCTCTGCGGATTCGGGAGAGTCGGCGAGGAAATCGCCCGCGCTTTTAAAGAAGAAGAGGTCCCTTTCATTGTTATCGATAATAGACCGGAATGTATAGCCCATCTGGAAAAGACCGATTATATCTATATGCAGGGTGATGCCACCCAGGATGATGTTCTGAAAAGTGCCGGAATCGAACAAGCCCGCGGCCTGATTGCCGCCGTTGGCACGGATACGGATAATACGTATATCACTTTGTCGGCCCGGGGGCTGCGCCCCGATATCTATATCGAAGCCCGTGCCTCCAGTACCGAAGCCCTGACCAAGCTGGAAAGGTCTGGCGCCAACCGTGTTATTTTGCCTCACGCCATCGGTGGGAACCGCATGGCCATGCTGGCCCTGCGCCCGGCTGTCGTCGATTTTATCGACAATGTGGTATACAGTCGGGGACGTGAAATGCGTCTGGAGAATATCGATATTTCGGAGAACTCAAAGCTAATCAGCTTAACGATTAAAGAGGTACGGGATAAGACGCATGTTTCCATCCTGGCTGTGCAGAAGAAGGGCCGCACGTTGATGCCCAATCCTACCGGCGAAAAATCGTCGATGCTGGAGATAAGCTGATTGTTATCGGCACCAAGGCACAGCTTAATTCTTTAGAGGAAGCACTTTAGCACTTGGGTGATATTCAGGATGCCTCCGGAAGTCGTTATTGATAGATTTTCTCTTTAATTCAGCAGAGACTCAATAATAAAGAAGAAGACTCCGTAACCAGCGATGTGTGGTTTGATAATGATTACGGAGTGCTACTTTCAGCCATTACGCTTATTGCCGTTTTGCCGGCTACTTCTTCTTGGGTGCAGCCTTTTCTTTCCCGTGCAGGGCCTCGATTTGTGCCTTCCATTTACGGGCTCTGTCCGTCATAAACCGTCTTGTCGGCTGCTTTTCGGTGCTGATGAGCATTGAATTGATATTTCCCCAGGGGACGAAAAGACTCTCCGTATAACCTCCCAGCATATCGAGCTTATCATCCCAGTGGACCAGATTTATCAGGATGCCGTGTTCGTCGACCACTTCGACCATGCCTGTATAGCAATCGTCTGGCGCGGTCTCCGGCATCAGGTGAACCGCCACACAGTAACCCGGTTGTATCGCCTGTATTTTTGCCATATTTCATACCTCCGCTTATCAAGCTTATCGTAGCCTATTTATATAATTATTTGCCGTTCTTGTCAATAGCCCTTTCTGGAAACTCCACCGGAATGGTCGTTAAATTAGAAGCTGCGGCGCAGGGATTTATTATTTTTGCTTATAATTCTTTATAAATTATTAAGGATAAGTTTATCCGGCATTTATGTATTTTATGTCTGTTTTTATAGCTGGTTGATAAGCTTGATGAGGATACAGGAAGGATTTTTATAAGAAATAAGGGTTCCCCGGACACAAGATATCCATGAAGGGGAGGTAAGATAAATGGAAAATTTCGTTCTCGCAGGAAAAGCTAAAACGGTCTTTCGTCTCATTGAGTTGAAAGCGAAGAAGGAAGAGCTTGCCAGGCGGGCTAAGAAGCGGAATCTCAAAAACAAGGAATAGTCGCGGCTGGTTTTATTCGTCTACTGTTTTCTAAATTTGGCTTTCAGGGCTTCAATTTCCTGCTGTTTTTCAAATTCTTCCTGACTAAGTGGTTCACAGGATATCAGTACATTATTCTCTATCTTTATGGTGAAGAGCTCGTGGCATTTCCAGCAACGGCGCGGGCCTTCGTAATTTTTCTCCACTAAAGAGAGTTTGGTCTCCGCCTCGCACTTGGGACATTCCAGGGTAATCATGTCTAATTGGATTCTCACCTCCTTACACTCTGGTGCCGAAGGTCGGACTCGAACCGACACGAGGGTTGCCCCTCAACAGTTTTTGAGACTGCCGCGTCTACCATTCCGCCACTTCGGCAATGGCTATCCTATTCTAAGTTAAAAATGGGCATAGCGCAAGGGTTTACCTATTGAATGCGATAGCTATAATTGCTACAATGACTTAAAGGCGGCACTTACTTGTAACGTATTTACATAATGTGGCGCGGCGTTTCTGGATGGAGACTAATCATGATAGATAAGTATAACCCGCAGGAAATCGAAAAGAAGTGGCAGCAGAGATGGGCCGAGGATAAACTATACGAGACTCACGACGATGACCCAAGGCCAAAATATTACGCGCTTACCATGTTCCCCTATACCTCCGGCGACCTTCACGTCGGCCACTGGTATAATAATGTCCCTATTGATACTTTCGCCCGCTATATGCGAATGAAGGGTTATAACGTATTACACCCGATGGGCTTCGACGCTTTCGGGCTGCCGGCCGAGAACGCCGCTATCAGGCACGGCATCCATCCCTTCACCTGGACCATGCAGAGTATTGATAACATGAGGAAGCAGCTCAAGAGCATCGGCGCTGTTTACGACTGGAGTCGGGAGGTGATTACCTGTTTGCCCGATTATTATAAGTGGACGCAGTGGTTCTTCCTGAAATTGTACGAAGCCGGTCTGGCTTACCGTGCCAAGGCGCCGGTCAACTGGTGTCCCAACTGCCAGACAGTGCTGGCTAACGAGCAGGTGGTAGGGGAGGGCGTCTGCGAGCGCTGCGAGACCCCCGTCATCAGGCGCGACCTGACGCAGTGGTTCTTCCGCATCACTAAGTACGCCGATGAGTTGCTGGAGTTCGATGGTATCGACTGGCCCGAGCGAATCAAGATAATGCAGCGTAACTGGATAGGCAAGAGCCAGGGCACGGAGATATCTTTCGGGCTGGAACACCCCGGGGTTGACGAGAAGGAGATACGTGTATTCACCACCCGTCCCGATACTACCTTCGGCGTGACCTTCATGGTACTGGCGCCGGAGCATCCCCTGGTGGAAAAAATTACCTCGCCGGAGCGTAAAGCCGACGTCGAGAACTATATCGTCAAGTCACGCCGCCAGAGTGAAATCGAGCGACTTTCGACAGAGAAAGAAAAGGACGGGGTATTTACAGGGGCGTACTGCATCAATCGATTGAACGGCACGAAGGTGCCTATATGGATTGCCGACTATGTCCTGTTGAGCTACGGTACCGGGGCCGTCATGGCGGTGCCCGCCCATGATGAACGCGACTTTGCCTTTGCGCTTAAATACGGCCTGCCTATTATCCCGGTAATAGACCGCACCGACGGCGTCGCCAAGAGCTTTGCTTTCCCCGGCACAATGCGTGAAGGATTCGAGGGGGAATTAAAGAAGGCGGGTTTCAGCTATACCGAGGCGAAAATCGGCGGCCAGTACGTTACGCTGAATGGCGAAGACCAAATCAGGCAGTACATAGACCTCATGAAGAAGTATCTCAGGCCGGATAACTGGAACGATATCATCGGTTCTGCCTGGCTGTTTTTCTTCTCGGGAAAGGACGGCGTGGAGACGATACCTCTGGACTCGATGGAGTCGGAAAGAGAGATACTGAAACGCTGCAAGGCAATAGAGCCTAACGTACGCGACCGGCGGACGGTGATGGAGATGCTCCATACCCTCGAGTTCTATCGCGACATGCTTTTCCATGCGGACTACGGCACGATGATTCATTCCGGGCAGTTCAGCGGCAATCAGGACGGCATCAACGCCGTATCCGAATACCTCGAAAATAAAGGGTGGGGCAAACGGACTGTCAGCTATAAAATACGCGACTGGTTGATATCACGGCAGCGTTACTGGGGAGCCCCGATACCCATCGTATTCTGTGATAAGTGCGGTACGGTCCCCGTACCAGAGGCAGACCTGCCCGTGCTGCTGCCGGAGGATGCCGAGTTCAAGCCTACCGGTGAATCGCCGCTGAAGCAAAATGAAAAATTCGTCAATGCCGCCTGCCCCAAGTGCGGTGCCCCGGCAAAGCGGGAGACAGATACGATGGACAGCTTCGTCTGCTCTTCGTGGTATTTCCTGCGTTACGCCAGCCCGCACCTCGAAACGGCGGCTTTCGACCCGGAAAAAGTCAAACTCTGGTTGCCGGTGGACTTCTCTACCGGCGGTGCCGAGCATGCCGTGATGCACCTCCTCTATGTCCGCTTCTTTACAAAGGCGATTCGCGACATGGGGCTAATTGACTTCGGTGAGCCCTTTACGAAGCTATTCAATCAGGGCCATATTATCTCCGGTCGAAAGAAAATGAGTAAATCGAGGGGCAACGTAGTTAATCCCGACGCTTATGTAACGGAACTGGGGACGGACACCGTACGTACTTATCTGATGTTCATAGGGCCGTGGGACCAAGGTGGCGAGTGGGATGACAGCGGCATCAGCGGCATGAGACGCTGGATGAACCGGATATGGAACCTGGTGCTGGATGGATACGGGTCTGCCGGTGCTCAGGGCGATGATGAACTGGTCCGTATGACGCACCAGACTATTAAAAAGGTAACCACGGATATCGAAAGAGTCCACTTCAATACCATGGTGGCGGCGCTTATGGAGTTCACCAACTACTTCAATAAAGTGAGGGAGGCCGGGGCTGCCAGCCAGGAAGCCTGGGAATCATCCGTTAAGACGCTATTGCTACTGCTGGCGCCGACGGCACCGCACCTGGCCGAGGAGCTCTGGAACAGGAAAGGCTATCAATACAGTGTTCATAATCAATCATGGCCAGAATGGGATGAAGCGCTGGTGACCCAAGATGAGTTTACCCTGGTCATCCAGGTGAACGGCAAGTTGCGCGATAAAGTGACGGTGCCGGTATCAATCACGGAAGACGAAGCTAAAAATATAGCTGTAAAACAGGAGAAGGCACGGCCATACCTGGAGGGCAGGAAAGTGGTTAAAATCATTTATGTCCCCGGGAAACTGGTCAACATCGTGGTGAAGTAATGATGAAAATAGCGTTTATCGGCGGGGGGAACATGGGGGAGGCGATTATTTCGTCTCTTCTGGAGAAAAGGCTAGCCGCGCCTGCAGATATCTCCGTCAGCGATGTCAGCGAGTCGCGCCGTAAATACCTCAAAGAACGTTACAGAGTGACCGCAACGGAAAATAATGTAGAAGCCGCCGACGATAAGAATGCCGTGGTGCTGGCGGTAAAGCCGCAAAATCTGCCCGAAGTCATGGCAGGTTTGAAAGGCTGTCTTAAACCCGCCCAGCTTGTCCTTTCGATAGTCGCCGGGGTAAGAATCGGTAATATCTGCAGGGGGCTGGGGCATAGTTGTGTCGTACGCTGTATGCCCAATACACCGGCTCAGGTCGGCTTCGGCATGAGCGTATGGACGGCGACACCAGAGGTTGCCGCAACGCAAAAGGAGCAGTCGAGGGCCATCCTCGGCGCCATGGGCAAAGAAATCTATTTCGATGATGAAAAGTATATTGATATCGCCACAGCGGTCAGCGGCAGCGGCCCGGCCTATTTCTTTCTATTCGCCGAGGCTATGATAGATGCGGCGGTGAAAATCGGGCTGTCTCGCAGCGAAGCCGGGGAGATGGTCCTCCAGACGATGCTGGGCTCGGTACACCTGATGCAGAAATCCGGTAAGCCCCCGGCCGAGTTGCGCCGGAACGTCACCTCGCGTGGAGGCACCACGGAGAGAGCCCTGAAGGTCTTTGAAGAGGGTGGTTTCGCCGGGCTCGTTGAAGATGCGGTAAAAGCGGCCTACCGGCGGGCTATAGAGCTGGGGAATCAGTAATTACCGGCGTTTTCTAAATTAATTACAGAATATTCAGTATATTCATATAGTTCAGTATTGACAAAATATATTATATATATTATAATATAAGAAAATTGCAGGAGAGGAGAGGAATGTCAGTCGATTTAAGAGACGTAGAGCGAATATTCATCGAAGATGTAGGCGTCGTCTTCGAAAAGACGGGTCTTCCCCGCATGGCCGGGCGTATGTTCGGGTGGCTCCTTATCTCCGACCCTCCTTATCAGTCACCGGCTGAGCTCGCCGATGTCCTCATGGCTAGCAAAGGGTCCATCAGTACCACCACGCGACTTCTAGCGCAAATAGGGCTGGTAGAAAGGTACATCATACCCGGTGAAAGGCATAACCACTTCCGGGTGAGTGAAGATGCCCTGCGGAGGACAATCGAGCACGGGCTTGAGGATGAAATAAAGATGTTTCATCAGCTTGCCGAGGAGGGTCTCAGATTGATGAAGGACGAGCCTTCCGTACGGAAAGAGTGGCTGGAACAGATGCGTGACCGGTATGTATTCCTGGAGAGGGCATTCCCCAGGTTGATGGAACGTTACGATAAAAGGCGTGCGAAAATGCAATTGAAATTAATCCTTAAGAAAAAATAACGGGATTAATATTTCTCTGTGGCATATCAGGAATTTCGGAGGAAAATAATGAAAAGGAAGCTGATTGTTGGTTTTATTTTAACTGTGATGTTGCTGGCCCTGGTAGGAACGACAGCCTGCGATTCGATAGGAGGGGGGCAGGGCACAGTAAGCCAGCAGGAGGTCGAGGTGACACGGGGAGATTTAACGTTAAGTGTCGCCGGAAACGGAAAGATAGAGGCCTACCGCGAGGCAAGGTTGACCTTCGGCAGCGCCGGCAAGCTGGATAAAATCCTGGTTAATGAGGGCGATGAGGTCAAGTCCGGAGATGTGCTGGCCAGTCTTGACACCAGCAGTCTGGAACTGGCGGTAAACCAGGCTCGGATGTCCCTGACGCAGGCAGAGGCAGCCCTGACACAGGCGGAACTCGCCCGATATACCGCCGAATACAATCTGGAAAATACGCGTAATTCCGGAGATTCACTGCAACTGGCGTTGCTTAACACGCAGATAGCTCTGGATACGGCACAGATAAATCTGTCTGCCGGTGTCTCCGCCGTTGATTTCTACACGGTACAGGCGGAACTGAATAAGGCCAAGGCGTATTACGACTATGTAGAGCTTATGGGGAAGGAGAGTATATGGAATGCGGATACCTGGGTGCTGGCAATGGATACGGCCAAGGAAAGCCTGGATGTCGCCCAGGCCAACTACGATAACGCACTGGCGGGGTATGACTCTAACCAGGTGACCCTGCTGAAAAAGCAGGTTGAGGCAGCGGAGGCATCCGTAGCTATAGCCCAGAAAAATATCGATAACCTCGATGTGAATATAGCACTTCTGGAGCAGCAACTAGCCGCGGCCGAACATAGCGTAAGGCAGGCAGAGCAGGCGGTGGATTTAGCCGAGTATTCTCTGGCTGACACTCAGAGACAGCTTGACGAGGCCACCATCACAGCCCTGTTTGATGGGGTAGTGGCTAGGGTCCTGGCCGAAGAGGGCGATATTATACCGTCGCCATCTATGGTCCCTACTACCATTCTTCAAATGATTAACACCGACCGTCTGGAACTGGTTATCGAGGTGGATGAAATCGACATACCGTTCGTGGAACTGAATCAGGAAGCCGTGGTAAGCGTGGATGCATTGCCCGACGAGGAATTCAAGGGTATCGTGACGGCTGTTTACCCCGTGCCCACAGAAGTTGGGGGTATCGTGCTTTATCAGGTCAAGATAAGCCTCGACGCTTCGGGAGAATCCGGAATAAAAGTCGGTATGAGCGCTTCTGCCGATATCATGGTGGAAAAACATGATAATGTCCTTATAATACCGAGCCGGGCCATCAGCAAGAACGACCAGGGTCAGGCGATTGTTAAAGTCCTGGTCGGTAAGCAGACAGAGGAGAGAGAAGTAGTCGTCGGTCTGGATGACGGGCTGCGGGTCGAGATTGTCAGCGGAGTGAGCGAGGGTGAGACGGTAGTGGTGGAAGTGAAGGTGAAATCAATGTCCGGTGTGAGCTTTTTCTAATCAATAAGTCAGGAAGTGATAGCCGTGTCGCACAATAATGGCATGATTGAACTGGAAAATATAACCAAAATTTACTACATGGGTAATGTCGAGGTTCCGGCTCTCAGGGGGGTGACTCTAAACATAGGACAGGGAGAGATGGTGGCGCTTATCGGCGCCTCCGGCTCGGGTAAGTCTACCCTGATGAATATCGTGGGGTTTCTGGACAAGCCCACCGACGGCAGGTATGTCCTCGAAGGGGTTGATGTCAGCCAGCTCAATGACGACAGGCTGGCCGAGATGAGAAACAAGAAAGTAGGGTTTGTTTTTCAGACATATAACCTACTGGCGCGTACCGCCGCCATAGCGAATGTGGAATTGCCGCTTATTTATGGCGGCGGTGGCCAGAAGCGTAAGCGGGCGATGGAGGCGCTGGAGCGCGTCGGCCTGAAAGCACGGGCTACCCATAAACCTTCGGAGCTATCGGGTGGCGAACAACAGCGTGTGGCCATTGCCCGGGCGCTGGTAAACGACCCTTCGCTTATCCTGGCGGATGAGCCCACCGGGAATCTTGACAGCAATGCTACGGCCGAGATTATTTCTATCTTCTGCCGGCTTAACCAGGAGGGCATCACTGTTATCCTGGTGACGCATGAGCCGGATGTCGCCGCGCGGGCGAAACGAATCGTGCGGCTGGTGGATGGGCAAGTTGTCGAGGATAAGAAGGTCGATGCGGCGGCCGGTGGTTAATCAGTACAATCGAGGAGATAAACCGTGAAGTGGATTGAGTCCTTTATTATAGCTATAAGGTCGCTGGCGGCCAATAAGCTGCGTTCTTCACTGACCATGCTGGGTGTTATCATCGGCGTCGGCTCGGTCATTACCCTGATGTCGGTGGGGAGGGGAGCGGAAGAATCGATTACTTCTACCCTGGAAGGCATGGGAACCAATCTGATTTATATAACGTCACAGACGCCCGGCGTGGGGGGGCTGGCCGCTATGGGAATGGCCAGCCAGAGCCTTACCATCAGCGACGCCGAAGCTATCGCCGAACGTGTCCCCTCGGTAATGGCCGTAGCCCCAATAACTGAAAACTACGCAGAGGTGGCCGCTGGCGATGAGAGCGTCGCTGCTTTTATCGAGGCTACAACCCCCGAATATGAGTATGTATTGAACTTTCCGACGGAATACGGACAGTTTATCACGGCACGCCACGTTGCCTCCAGGGACATGGTCACCGTGCTGGGAAGTGATATCGCCGAAGACCTGTTTGGTGATGAAGACGCGGTGGGGAAGAAGGTAAAAATTAACGGACGCCAGTTTAACGTTATCGGGGTACTGGAGGCCAAGGGCGGGCAGATGATGGGTATCAGCATGGATGCCATTATCGTGGTGCCCATAACTACCTACCAGGCAAGGCTTTTCCCGGGTCAAACGATACGCGGCGAGAATGCCGTCCAGCAGATTGCGGTACAGATAGAAAGCACCGAGGTAGCCGATATCGTTTCGGCGGATATTACGGAGCTGTTAACGCAACTTCACCGCATTACCGAGGAAGGCAAGGAAGACTTTCTCATCATGACGCAGGAGCAGATGATGGGCATGATACAGCAAGTGACCGGGCTGCTTACTATATTGCTGGGAGCTATCGCCAGTATCTCGCTGATTGTCGGCAGCATCGGCATTATGAATATCATGCTCGTTTCGGTAACCGAGCGGACGCGGGAAATAGGCATCCGCAAGGCGGTAGGCGCCAAGCGGCGGGATATACTGCTCCAGTTCCTGCTGGAAGCCGCCATGCTGAGTTTGTCCGGCGGGGCCGTGGGTATCATCGGGGGGTGGCTGGTTTCTTGGCTGATTTCCACTTTTTCGGCGGCGGCGGGCATTACCATCAACGCGGTGGTATCATGGGATATCGTTATCCTGGCGATATCGGTCTCGGTATTCATCGGCCTTATTTCCGGTATATATCCGGCGATGAGAGCCGCCAGGCTGAATCCCATTGACGCTCTGCACTATGAGTAGTACAATACGGACATGAACTGGCTGGATATAGTCATTCTGATACTCATTATAATTCCGACGCTCATCGGGCTGAAGACCGGAATTATCAAGGCGCTTTTTACCGTAGCCGGAATGATTGTCGGCGTGGTACTGGCGGGGCGGTTTTCGGGGTCGCTGGGCGGGGCGCTGACTTTTATTTCCGACCCCGGCTGGGCAAAAATAGCTGCCTTTGCCATTATTTTAATCGTGGTAATGATTATCGCCGCAGTCCTGGCCGCCGTAATAAAGTGGGCTGTTTCAGCGGTGCTGCTGGGCTGGGTTAACCGTCTGGGCGGGGCAATCCTGGGCTTTATAATGGGATTCGTTTTCTGTGGGGCGTTATTGACCATGTGGGTGAATTTTTTAGGAATCGGCGGCACCGTGTCCGATTCTGCCATGGCTAATCTGCTGCTGGGCGGCTTTCCTTTTATACTGGCATTATTGCCCGCCGAGTTCGACTCGGTAAGTTCATTCTTCCAGTAAAGCAAACCCCGTAACCAGCCTTCGGATTTTTCTGTCTTTATTCAAAAGCGAAAAACACAGTTTTACCTCACCCTGTAATCACAAAAAGGTAAGTTGTATTATCACACTGATAACGGCGGGCTAACTATAGCGACGGCTGTATCATATATATTGAAATTCGCTCAGTATGGCTTTATCCGGACGTCTTCCTATTTTTTAGGGTGGTCCGGGTCGGGCACGCAGGCATCAACCGGGCAGATTTCAGCGCACTTGGACGAATCGTAATGTCCTTCGCACTCAACGCACTTATCGGGGTCGATTACATAAGACGTATCTCCCTCGCTGATGGCGCCGACCGGGCATTCCGGCTCGCAGGCTCCACAGCTAATGCACTCGTCTGTAATCTTGTAAGCCATTCAATTTACCTCCTGAATCTTTCTTTAAAAGATTCTCCTTTTGTATCATATTGAACGAACGGGATGGTCTATTTTTTACCAACCCCTTTATTTCTGAGGGCCTCAGCCACGTGTTTGGGAACGAGGCTGTTGATATTGCCGCCGAGGGCGGCGACTTCTTTCATCAGGCTGGAACTGAGGAACTGGTACTCCTGGCTGGCCATGAAGCAGACAAGCTCCAGCTCCGGGTAGAGCTTCCGGTTCAGCATGGCCATCTCGAATTCTCTCTCATAATCGGCGCTCATTCTCAGTCCCCGTACCAGCACCTGGGCATTAATCTGTCGGGCGAAGTCCACGGTTATGTTATCGTATGGCATGACCTCGATGTTGGGTAAATGGGCTACGGCGTGCGTAGCCAGGTCTACCCGCTCCTCGAGGGAGAAGGTAAGGCGTTTATCCGGCGTAGCGAAGATGCCGATGATTATCTTATCAAAAAGTTTGGAAGCTCTGGTAGCAATATCGATATGCCCGTTGGTAATGGGGTCGAAACTCCCCGGATATAGCGCGATAATCAAAGCCTGGCCTCCTTCCGGTATAGTGCAATACAGCTATCGCCGTGGCGGTGCTCTTTAACGAGGTTTAAGGTGGCATAGTTCTGGGCGAGGGGAAGATGCGGTGAATGGGTCACTACTACCGTTGTTCTGGTACCGGCCAGTCTGGAGTTTGCCAGTTGCGTGATGAAATTGCCTATTGATGTATTAGAATAGGGCGGGTCCATCAGTATAATGTTGTACTCCTTATCGATAAGGGAGAGTGCTTTGTTAACGTCACAGCAATAAACATGAGCCTGTGCTGATAATTTCGTCTTTTCCAAATTTTCTTTAATTATACCACAACACCTTGGTTCACTTTCAACAAAGTCCACCCACCCAGCCCCGCGACTGAGAGCTTCGATACCCAGGGCACCGCTGCCGGAGAACAGGTCAAGCACCTGTGACCAGTCACTGACAACATTTTCCAGTATAGAAAAAATAGCACCGCGTACCAGGTCTGTTGCCGGGCGGGTAGCCGTTCCTTTCGGGAACTTGAGTCGGTGTCCTTTTGCCTTGCCTGTAATAACTCGCATATAGTATGGGATACATCTTCAATATCGATACCCGGGTTAAATAAATCAAATCGCCAGATAATAGGATAACCAGATAATGTGGAGTTTGTCAACAGAGGAGGGGAGGGGATAAATAGGCGTCACATTGGTATTTATATTAACAATTATATATTGACAAACAGGTATCGTATTGTTACACTTATTATTGACATAATATAAATGGGAGGTAACTATGTTTGATTACAAACACTATGTTCCCATCCTAAAAGGAAAACAGAGCGAATGTTTGGCATTAGAGCAAGTAGATATTAATACGAAATCAGGTATGACACCTCTAATTGAAATTCAATCTGTTTCTCAAAGTAAGATGCAGAACTTGTCACTTATGGCAAAAAGAATAGAAAAGAGCTGGGGTATAGATAAACCACTATTTATTGATGTTGATAGAGAATTTCTAATGAGAAGGACAAAAGATGCTATTACCGTGTTGAATTATGTTTTAAATAATGCGAGAAATAAAGGGATTAACTTTATACCTGTAACAGGCTTAAACCGCGATGCATCTTATCAAGCTGCTGTCCTAGCAAATATACAACAGGATAAAAATGGTTTATGTATCCGATTAGAAAATAAGGATGTGGGTAATTCTACACAATTAACGAATAATTTGTCACAGACTCTCAATAATTTCTCAGTGCCTGAATCTGAAGTGGATATTTTATTAGATCTGGGTACGTTTACTCCGTTACAAGGAGGGGTGGTTTTAAGTGGAGTAGCAACTATAATCAATAATCTACCACATCTCCCGAACTGGCGTACTTTAACAGTGGCTGGTACGGCTTTTCCTAAATCTCTAGGGGCATTTCCACCCGTTACGGCGAGTGCTACACCCCGTTCTGAATGGATAAATTGGCAAGCTGTGATAACTAACCCACAGGTTAAACGATTACCATCATTTGGCGATTACACCGTTGTTTATCCTGAGATGCCAGAGATTGATTTTCAACTGGTGCCAATAGCCGCTAAAATTAAATATGCTACTGATTCAGATTGGTTAATACTACGGTGGCGTACTGGAAGGAGATATGGGTGGGATAGGTTCTACGATCTCTGCGACATATTAGTAAATAATCCTGAATATAGAGGTCAAGGTTTCAGTTGGGGTGATCAGCGTATATATTCTTGCGCAAATCGCACTGTTAGTCCAGGAAATCCTGCTATGTGGGTAAGAATAAGTGTTAATCATCACTTGACAGTTGTGGCACGTCAAGTCTCCAGTTATCCCTAGACTTCAAGGCCTGGCGAACCAACTCTTTAAGCTCTTCAAGAGGGATACTTATAGCTAATTTTTTCCTTAATATATCCCGAGGTTTACCTAATAATCCCTTGGCAAGACCTCGCTCTTTAAGAATATGTAACACTTCGTCACGCCAGAGGCATTGAACTAATGAATGGGGTGCAACATCTGGATTAAGTTCAGGAGAACGAATTACTACGAATCTAACACCTTTCATGTCTTTTATTGCTCTCCAGATGCCCCACCAGTTTGGAATTTTATTGATTATATTATTAGAATGGTGTCCACTGGCAATAATTGTAATCTTATCGAAGACTTGGCTATAAATTTCTTGTTGAAGTGGTAAACGTCTTAGAGTGTCTTTATCACTTTTTATTTCATATCCGTTAAGTGTACCATCTATGGTAGCTAGGTCTATACGTACAGTACCATTGCATAATCCAAACTCTTCAATAACGCGGCCATCTTTGTCGTCAAGGTAGATAGTGTCGAGTTGATCGCGGAGCTTGCTACGAATATCAATATCTCGCATTTATCAAGCCCCCTTAATCATATTAGCATTTTCGTTTTGTTTAGGACAAGAATTTTATCAAAGAAGGGCTGCGGGAGTGTACCACCCGCAGCCCCTTTTTATTTCAGAAGACCGATACTATTTTTATCTACGTATCATCCGGGCATCGTATGCTCATGCCTGTCCCCACTATCCATGATTGATTACGTTAGCTGCATTCATTATCGGTTTTACTGGAAGTGATGCTGTCTTAACGATTCCACTGGCGTTTCGCTCGGGGTAGTCGTGTGGCGACGGTGGCTGAATAAGGGACGGCGCAGGAAGGAAGGCATATCCAGCTCATCTTCAGTCTTCATATTCTTGAGCAGCTTGGTGAGTTCGTCTTCCTCTCCAAATTTGCCCATACCCAGCTTGGCCTGGAACCCGGTGGCAATCAGGGTAATACGTACTTCATTTTCCATGGATGGATCATTGGCAACGCCGAAAATGATATTGGCATCGGGGTCAACGGCCTGCTTGATAACATCGGCAGCCTGGTTCACCTCGAACAGGGCGAGGTTATTGCCGCCGACGACGTTGAACAGGACGGCCTTGGAACCCTCGATGGCAACATCCAGCAGCGGACTGGCCAGTGCCTCTTTGGCGGCATCGGTAGCCCGGTTCTGTCCGGTGCCGGTGCCGATGGACATCCAGGCCGGGCCGGCGTCTTTCATGATCGCCTTAACATCGGCAAAGTCAAGGTTAATCATACCGGGAGTAGTGATAACCTCAGCAATTGCCTGGACACCGTGCCTGAGTACATCGTCGGCCAGTTTGAAGGCGCTGTCCACTCCGGTCTTGTTGTCGCAAAGCGTCAGCAGGCGGTCATTGGGGATAATAATCAGGGTATCAACCTTATCTATAAGGTTGTTAATCCCATCCTCCGCCGTTTCCATACGGTGAGCACCCTCGAAATCGAAAGGTTTGGTGACCACGGCAATGGTGAGAGCGCCGCTGTGCTTGGATGTTTCCGCAACAATGGGTGCCGCTCCCGTACCGGTGCCGCCGCCCATACCGGCGGTGATAAATATCATGTCGGCCCCGGAGACGAGATCCTTCAACTCGTCACGATTTTCCTCGGCAGCTTTTGCGCCTATATTGTGGTCGCCGCCCGCTCCCAGACCCTTGGTGAGCTTGGCTCCGAGTTGTACACATATCGGCGCTTCGCAGATGGCCAGAGCCTGGGCATCGGTGTTCATCGCGATGAACTCCACACCCTGAATATTTTCTCTGACCATACGTGTTACAGCGTTGCTGCCGCCACCACCCAGACCAATGACCTTAATCTTAGCTGGATTGGCTACGAAGCTTGTTCTTGCCATCTCCTCCTCCTTTCACTAGTGCGTGAATTAATTTACTCGTTATTATTTTTTTGGTATTAGCGAAGCAGCTTTCGAAGCTGGGACGCCAGACGGTTCAGGGCACCGCTGAATATCCCTGATTTCCATTGCTTCTTACCTTCATGTTTGGCTCCCCAGAGGAGGAGGCCAACGCTGGTAGCATAAGCCGGGTCTCGAAGCACGTCAGCGATGCCATAGACATCAGTGGGGACGCCTACTCTTACCGGGAGGCTGAGAGTATCACGTCCCAGGGCGGAGATGCCGGAGAGATTGGAGCTACCGCCTGTGAGTACCAGTCCAGCCGGTACCAGTGCTTCATAGTCTGAGCTTGGCATTTCCAGGAGGATAAGCTTTAAAATTTCCTCGACTCTGGCCCTGATAATGTCACATAAGTCCTGATAGGAGACGCCATGACCGTCCTTGGATATGGCCGGTGCGGTATCCGCCTTTCCTTCGTAGACGGGCATAACACTGCCGTACTTTTTCTTCATCTCCTCGGCGATTTCAAACGGCAGTCCCAGGCCGATGGCGACATCACGTGTGAGCTGATAGCCGGCTACCGGCAGAATGGACGTATGCCAGATGCTGCCTTCCCTGAAGACGGCAACATCGGTCGTGCCACCGCCGACATCTGCCATTATCACGCCTACCTGTTTCTCATCATCGGTGAGAATCGCCTCACTGCTGGCCAGAGGTTCAAGGACGAGGTCCTCAATGTCTATTCCGATGCTGCGGATGCATTTCACGAGATTCTGAACGGAGGTAACGGCAGCGGTAATGACATGTGTTTCGACATCGAGACGGAATCCATGCATACCTACAGGATTCTTGATACCCGGCTGGCCATCGACGGCGTAGCTGCGGGGGATTACGTGAAGCAACCTTCTGTCGCCGGCAGTTTTGACGCTCTGGGCAGCGGTAAGGACACGTTTCAGGTCATCGGGGCGTACGACACGGTCGTTACGCGTGATGGCAACTACACCGCGGTTATTCATGGAGGCGACATGGCGGCCGGTAACGCCGACATAGGCCGATTCCACTCTGTAGTTGCTGGCCTGTTCAGCCTTTCTCACTGAATCACGAATTGACTCTCTAGCTTCATTGATATTGACCACCAGTCCTTTATGCAGCCCTTTGGATGGGGAAATACCGACTCCAACAACCCGTGGAGTACCGCCATCGCTGACATCAGCCATAATGGTGCATATCTTGGTGGTACCAACATCAATAGAAGCTACAATATTTCGCTTTTTCATCTGCCCTCCTTAGTAACTGGATTTTTACTTCCCTTTTAGTACCCAGTTATTACATATAGGTAACCTCCTTTTCAGACAATGGCTTATCTCAGGCCGCTAAAAAGGCCGTTCTAATTTTCTGTAATAAAGCCGGCCTGCGCCAGCCTCTGGACTTGGCAATGGTGATAAAAGCGTGGTCCTCGGCGGTGGCATAGCTATTACCCTCAAAAATAATGCGCTCGGCCGCTCTTAATTTGGCGCTGCGGCTGCGCGGGTTAATCCGGACTTCCGTTGTGGTGGGGGTAATTACCTTTTTATTAATTAATTTCAGGCGTGGGGTGTGACCGCAGGTGCATATTGGTGTTCCCGGAGGGCAGATACAGCTTCGGGCTTCTCTTTGCATGAACTGTTTGACGATGCGGTCTTCTAAAGAATGATAGGAAATAACAACCAGCCTGCCATCGTAACCGAGAAGGTCAACCGCCTGTCTCAGGGCCGCTTCCAGGTGTTCCAGTTCATGGTTAACGGCGATACGTAGCGCCTGAAAGGTCTTGGTGGCCGGATGAATCTTACCCCTCCGGCCGATGGCCTTCTCTATCAGCAGGGCCAACTGGCGTGTGGTTTCTATCGGTCGTTCCTTGATGATGTGCTGGGCGATGCGGCGGCTATGTCCTTCTTCACCATAAGTTTTGATAAGGTGGGCCAATCTTGCTTCCGAGGTGGTATTAATGATATCAGCAGCAGTTATTTTCTGGTTGGGATTAAGCCGCATATCCAGTGGAGCTTCGTGCTGAAAACTAAAACCGCGGCCGTTACCGTTTAGCTGTAGTGAAGAGAGACCCAGGTCGAAAAGAATGCCGTGTACTGGAAAGAAGTCGTATTTAATGCAGATAGACTGCAAATTAACAAAGTTATCATTTACCAGCAGGATAGAATCTTTGTAATGCTGGAGCCTTTTCTTGGCTATTTCAATGGCGTTGGGGTCGGCATCGATGCCGAGTAATTGTCCGCCGGGTGAACCGTGGTCTAAAATAGCGGCGGCGTGTCCCGCGCCGCCTAACGTACAATCGATATATCGGCCACCTGGCTGGACAGCCAGTGACCTGAGCGCCTCTGAGAGTAGAACCGGGGTGTGGCTGGAGGCTGACCAGTGTTTAATCATCAACTATTCTCCAGGCTCTCAATAATCTGCCAGGCCTGTTCCTGACTTCCTTCTTTCTCTTCCTCCCAGAGTATCTTGTTCCATATCTCAAGGTAGTTGTTGGCGCCGGCAACGACGACTTCATCCACGATTTCGGCGTACTCACGTAATGGCGCCGGGATAGCAACTCTACCCTGATTATCCATCCTGGTGCTGAAGGCGGTAGCGAAGAGAGCCCGGCTTAACTTCCTCATCTTACTGCGCGATATCGGGCTATTGGTAAGCGTGGTGGAGAGTTTCCTCCATTCCGACACGGTGTAAACGGTGATGCATTTTTCGGCTCCGGGGGTTAATACCACACCGTCTTTCAAGGAATTGCGGAACCTTGGCGGGAGGGGTACTCTCCCCTTTTCATCTATCTTGTAGTCGAACTCGCCGTAAAACATAGTCTTAGATACTTACCACTATTTACCACTACTTCCCATATTTCACCATTTTATAACACACTCACCCATATTTGTCAAGTCTTTTTAAAGTATTTATCATAAAATGTGACAGATTTGTGATAAATTCGGGGTGAAAAGGGGTCATTTGAGCAAAAAACGGCAATCGTTAGCCGGTGGGGAGTGGTAGGGAAACTGTTCTGATATGGATACTTCCATCGTAAGCCTCGGATGTGGTACAATATATCTTGTTTTGTGAGAAGCCGTTATGTTGAATATTGCCATACTCACTATCAGCGATAAAGGTTCCCGGGGACAGCGCCAGGACGTAAGCGGTCCCGTCATCAGAGAAGTCGTTTCGCAGATTGAGAGTAGCGTTGTCAAGTATGAAATTATCCCCGACGAGCGTGAGGCTATCGCCGGAAAGCTCATGGAGTGGGCTGACGGGGGTGGGGTGGATGTTATTCTGACCAGCGGCGGCACCGGCCTGGCCCGTCGGGATGTTACGCCGGAAGCGACGCTGTCGGTCATCGATAGAAGCGTTCCCGGGTTTGCCGAAGCGATGCGAGCCAAGTCGCTGGAGAAAACGCCGATGGCGGTCTTGAGCCGGGCGGTATCCGGCCTGCGAGGGGAGTGCCTTATCATCAACCTGCCGGGCAGCCCTAAAGCGGTGAAGGAATGCCTGGAGGTGATATTGCCGGCTATTCCTCACGCCGTGGAAATTATTAAGGGAGAGGTTACGGAGCATACTATCGGTATGACGGGGTAAACCGGGGCGATGTATATTGATATTCTAACGCTGTTTCCGCAAATGTTCGAAGTGCCGTTCAGCTTCGGCATTTTCAAGCGGGCGATTGACAATGGGCTGGTAAGTCTCAACCTGCACAATATACGGGACTATACCCATGATAAGCACCACACTGCCGACGACTATCCGTACGGCGGCGGGGCCGGCATGGTACTGAAGCCCGGGCCTATTTTCGAGGCGGTTGAGGCCATTAGAGCCGGTATCGAGGATAAAGAGGCGGAGCCGCGGATTATTCTGCTTACTCCCCAGGGGCGGCTGTTCTCACAGCAGATTGCCCAGGAGCTTTCACAGAACCGTCACCTGGTTTTCATATGCGGTCATTACGAAGGGGTCGACGAGCGGGTGCGTGAGCACCTGGCCACCGATGAAATCAGCATTGGCGATTACGTGCTGACCGGCGGCGAAATCCCCGCCATGGTCGTCATCGATACTGTCCTCCGGCTGTTGCCGGGGGTGCTCGGCTCGGAGGATTCGCCCCTGGAAGATTCTCATGTCGGCGGGCTACTGGAATACCCCCAGTACACCCGCCCGGAGGAATATCGCGGGTGGAAGGTCCCGGACGTATTGCTTTCCGGGAACCACGCTGAGATTGACAGGTGGCGTCGGGAGCAAATTATCCGGCGGACCCTGGAACGCCGCCCGGAACTTTTAGATAAGGTGAATCTCGGCCGGGAAGATAAACAACTGGTAGAACGCCTGACAACACCGAAAGAATCGGGGTCGCAGGTCAATAAGAATAGGGAGTCTTAACATGGATGTTGCATCACTGGTTGACATTAAAAAGAATCCGAAAATTCCCGATATCGCTCCCGGTGATACGGTGAGGGTCAGTGCCAGGATAGTAGAAGCCGGCAAGGAACGCATCCAGGTATTTCAGGGTGTGGTTCTCAAGATAAAGCGAGGCGGCGCCGGCGCCAGCTTCACGGTACGGCATGTCGCCTTCGGCATCGGCGTGGAACGGACCTTCCCGTTCAATTCGCCGCTGGTGGAAAAGGTAGAGATAGTACGGCAGGGAAAGGTACGTCGGTCCCGCCTTTACTATCTACGCAGTCTCAGCGGTAAGGAAGCCCGTCGCAAGATTAAACGTGTGGAAAGAAAGGCAAAGCAGGTTGGCGAGGAGTTGATTGAAGTAGAACCTGAAGAAGTCCTTGAGCCGGAAGAAGTATTAATGGAAGAGCCGGAAGCAGTGGCAGAGGCGGAGACAGAAGCAGTCGAGGAGAAAGCCGAAGCACCCGCTGAAGAGGAAACCGAGGCGGTAGTGGCGGAGGCCACCGAACCGGAACCCGAAGCAGTCGTTGAGGCTGAACCGGTCGCCAAAGAAGAGGTTAAGGCAGCCCCTGAAGAGCCGACTGCGGAGGCTCCCGCAGAGCCGGCGGCGCAAAAACCAGTCATGGGAAAAGAAGAACCTGCGGAAGTAGTTGAAGAGTCGGCCGGGGAACCGGATAAAGAGACACCCTGACCCCGACCGATAGATAATCAATGCTGGGCATAAGCATAGACACCTTCTGGAGTCTGGGATGAGATACGCCGAGGTTAGCGTGAATTCGCCGGCAGCCCGGCGCCGGACTTTCAGCTATGCCATCCCTCCTCCCATGGACGTCCGCGAAGGGCAGGCGGTTCTGGTTCCCTTCGGCGAAAAGGAGCTCCAGGGCATCGTCATGGAACTGACCTCCGTTCCGGCCGTGGAAGATACCCGCGAGATTCTCGATATCGTTGAGTCGGAGCCGATTCTTTCCCCGTCACATTTAGCGATAGCGTACTGGATAAGCGATTACTACCTTTCTCCCCTTTTCGACACCGTGGCTTTAATGCTGCCGCCGGGCTTCGAGCGGAAAGCCATCACCTTTGTCAGCCTGGCGCAGCCTGGCCTCGATATTTCGTCCCTCAGCGATGAGCAGAGACAGGTTGTAAACATCATTTCGGGGCAGGGCAGGGTGGAATTTAAGAAGCTGGAAAAAGAACTCGGCAGGAGAAAAGCGTCAGCCGTCGTTTCTCAGTTGGTCCGGCAGGGAATCTTGACCAGGAGCTATGAACTGGGGCCGGTCAGGATAAAGCCAAAAAAGGAACTTTATATAAGGCTATCGGGCGATGATGCAGATATTTCAGGTCTCGCGGTAAAGCAGATGGCTCTCATCGATTATCTGAAAGAACGGGCTGCGCCGGTATCCTGGGCGGAGGCTCGGCAAAAAACGGGATGCAGCAGGGCCGTGGCCGACGCTCTGGTGAATAAAGGCCTGGCGGCTTTTTATGAAGTGGAGGTCAGGCGCGAGCCGATTTCCTACGAGAACATCACACTATCGCTTCCTTTATCACTTACCCCCGCCCAGCAATCGGCTTACGAGGCAATTAAATCAAGCTTACGGAAATCGAGCGGTTCTCCCGAGGCATTTCTCCTCCACGGTGTTACCGGCAGCGGCAAGACCGAGGTATATTTGCAGGCGCTGGCCGAGGCCATAAAGCTGGGTAAGAGAGGAATCGTGCTGGTGCCGGAAATCGCCCTCACTCCCCAGACTATCGAGCGTTTTGCCGCCCGCTTTCCCCGCCGGGTAGCGGTGCTTCACAGTCGGCTTTCGCTGGGGGAGCAGTATGACGAGTGGCACCGTATCCAGAAAGGCGAGTTCGACGTGGTTATCGGCTCCCGCAGCGCTATTTTCGCCCCCCAGCCCGACCTGGGGCTGATAGTCATCGATGAAGAGCACGAGTGGACCTACAAACAGGACAACTCGCCCCATTACCACGCCCGCGATGTCGCCCTGAAACTAGCAGAGCTTACCGGGTCGGTCCTCGTCCTGGGCAGCGCCACGCCGGATGTCGAGTCCTACTATAAAGCGCAAAACGGCGCTTACAGACTGTTCGGCCTGCCGGAGCGGGTCGTCCCCAGGGTGGGGGCGGCCATGCCGGGGGTGGAGGTGGTGGATATGCGGGGGGAGCTCAAGGCGGGGAACCGCAGCATTTTCAGCAGGTCTCTCTCGCAGGCGATAAACGAGGATATCGCCGCCCGAAAGCAGGTGATACTGTTTCTCAACAGACGGGGCGGCGCCACCTTTATTCAATGCCGGCGGTGCGGTTTCGTCCTGCGCTGCCGGCGCTGCGACGTACCGCTGGCTCACCATATTGCCGGCGATGTTTTGACCTGCCACCAGTGCGGCTACAGGACGTCGGTTCCCCAGGTCTGCCCCAACTGCTCCAGTCGGCAATTGAAATTCCTGGGTATCGGCACACAGAAGCTGGAGCAGGAAGTCAGGTACACTTTTCCCCGGGTCCGGCAACTGCGCTGGGACAGCGACGCTACTACCGGCAGGTCGTCCAACGAGGCTATTTTGCGAAAATTCCGCAATAAAGAGGCGGAGATACTCATCGGCACGCAGATGGTGGCTAAGGGACACGATATACCGTCGGTAACGCTGGTAGGGGTAATCAGCGCCGATACCAGCCTGAACCTGCCCGATTTTCGTGCCGGCGAGCGGACGTTTCAGTTGCTGAGTCAGGTCGCCGGCAGGGCGGGGCGCGGCCTGGCGGGGGGAAGGGTCATCATTCAGACCTTCTCTCCGGAGAACTACGCCATACAGGCGGCGGCCAGGCATGACTACGCTTCTTTCTATGAGCAGGAGATTGCTTATCGTCGGCAGCTCCACAATCCACCGTTCACCCGTCTGGCCCGGCTGGTTTATACGCATACCAACGACGCCGTCTGCCAGCGCGAGGCGGAGGGATTAAAAAAATTATTAATCGAAGAAAGCGCGGTAAGGGGCTTCGGAGGCATCGATATAATCGGCCCGGCTCCGGCTTTCATCCACCGCCTGCGGGGCAGGTTCCGCTGGCAGCTTATCCTCCGCGGCTACGAACTATCCGCTTTCCTGTCGCCGGTTTCCTTTCCCCATGGATGGGTAATAGATATTGACCCGATGGCGCTGGTACAGTAAAATGAAAATAACAATTTCCCTGAAATTTTTATCCGAGGAGACTTAATGGCGGTTTTAACCATCAGGACATTGCCCGACCCGATACTGAGACAGAAAACGAAGAGGGTCAGGACTATTGACGGTTCTATAAAAAAAATGATAGCCGATATGCTTGAGACACTGCACGCCGACCCGGGGCGGGTGGGTTTATCCGCTAACCAGGTTGGTATTCCGCTGCGTATGACCGTTATCGGCATACCGGAGCAGGAAGATATTATCCTGATAAACCCGCAGATTATCCGCCGTAAGGGCCGGCGTCTGGTAAACGAGGGTTGCCTGAGCATTCCCGGCTATGTCGGGGAACTGTACCGGGCGGAAACGGTTACGGCCAAGGGTCTCGGCCTGGATGGGAAGGAAATCCGGATTAAAGCGGAGGGGCTGCTGGCCCAGGCACTGGAGCACGAGACCGACCATCTCGACGGGATGGTGTATATCGACCGTATGGAAAGCATGGACTCGCTGCGTAAAATCGAGCCTGAAGATACCGGTGTAGAAATTTAATAGTCCAGGGTGGAGAGTCGCTGGACGATGTGGTTGTAGCGGCTGGTGACAGAAGTCTCCATGGTAGTCCCCGTTGATTGACCGGAATTAAAGAAAAAAAGTTCGTCTAGTCTGCAATCGGGGAAGGCCTTCTTGGCACCAATGATGAATTTTTCGTTAATACCGCGTTTTCCTTCGCGTACGCGGTATACCTGGCTTACTGATAGCCCCATTGCCCTGGCTAAATCGGACAAGTTCTGAAATTTCCCATTGGCCATCTCGAAGATTCTGGTCTTAATTATCATAGTGCCATAGTCCCGGACTGGCAATTGCCAATTGGCACTATTATAGTATAATATGTTTCCATTTGTCAAGTATAATTAGTTTGAGACATACAGCCGCATGAAGTTATATGACGTTATTGTCCCGGATATGCATTATGCAATTTGAATCTTATATAATAGTATGTATAATTGGGTGAGTATATTATTCCTGAAATTTACTAAGAATATAGATTTATAATTATGTCTGAGAGCTGGCAACCCAAACCTGGCGACAGGATTTTTCGACCCCGGAGAATCAAGCGATTTCGTCTGAGAAGGGTACTGGGGATTCCCGCTGTATTCAGCGCCGGCTATGGTAACGTTGGCTCGTCTATTTATTATGCTCTGGGCATTGTCGCTCTGGTGGCCATGGGGGCTACTCCGCTGGCGCTGGGTATCGCCGGCATACTTTTTATATTTACAGCTTTGACTTATGCCGAGGGTACGGCAGCCCTGCCCGAGGCGGGCGGCTCGGCCAGCTTTACCCGCCATGCCTTCGGGAATACAGCCGGTTTCATCGCCGGCTGGGCGTTAATGCTGAGCTATATCGTTACCATCTCAATATCGGCTTTTACCATACCGCCTTACCTGGGATTTTTCTGGGAACCATTCAAGGCATCGCCGGTAATCGGTACCTTCGCCTCCATAGGAATCGTCTTCTTTCTCATGGTTATCAACGTCATCGGTATCCGCGAGACATCGTTCATCAATGTCGGGGCTACCCTTATCGATATCCTGACCCAGGTCTCGCTGGTGGTCATCGGTTTCGTGCTGCTATTTGACCCATCCCGCTTATGGCAGAGTATGCTGGACCACTGGCCCAGCGGTCAAAACCTTGTTCTGGGTATCGCCCTGGCGACAATTGCCTATACCGGCATCGAAACGATGTCACAGATGGCCGAGGAAACCAAGAAGCCGGAAAAAAGCGTGCCCAGAGCCCTGATTTTAATGATTGTAGCCGTGCTGGTTATATTTGCCGGCATTTCTCTGGTATCGCTTTCAGCCATGAGCCCGGAGGAGCTGGCGACGGAGTGGGCCCGCGACCCCGTGGCCGGCATTGCCTTCAACCTGCCGATAGAGATAATACGCACTATCCTTAAGCCCCTTATCGCGGTTCTGGCAGGTACGATATTGCTGATAGCTACCAATGCCGGCCTAATCGGCATTTCCAGGCTGGCTTTTTCGCAGGGGACTCACGGCCTGGTGCCGCCGGCGCTCAGCCGCGTGCACAGTCGCTTCAAAACGCCGTATATTTCCATAATCGTCTTCAGCCTTATCGCTATTGCTATATTGCTCCCGGGGTTTTTCGCGACCGATGTATTCGCCAATATGGGCGCTCTCTATGCCGTCGGGTCGCTGCTTGCCTTCATGTTCGCGCATGCTTCTATCATAGGCCTGCGCATCAGGAAGCCGGAGATGGAGCGTCCTTTTAAAGTAGGCTGGAATATAATGATAAAGGGACGTGAGATACCGATTAGCGCCTTGATAGGCCTGGCCTCAACATCCACGATATGGATTATTATATTGATAACCCAGGCGTACAGTCGCTGGGTCGGTCTCGGCTGGATGGTCGTCGGGCTTATCATCTATTTTATCTTACGCAAGACGCGCCGCAAACCGTCGGAAGAATGGCAAATAAAGCGGCGAAAATAAAAAATTGTTAAAAAAGGTATTGTAGATTTTCTCCAATGGGATTATAATAGCCACTATCGACTAATAACAGGACATAGAGGGGTATGGTATTTAAAAAGATCCTGGTACCCGTGGTTGGCAGCGAGGCGGATGAAGAGACTATGAAGCTGGCGTGCCGACTGGCCAAGAAAGATAAGGGTAAGGTTTGGGCGGTTTCCGTGGTGGCTATCAAGCGCGCTTTGCCTCTGGATGCGGAAATCGATTCCGAAATCAGAAAGGCCGAGGATGTACTCAACAGTGTCGAGAGTATTGCCGAGGAAGAGGATTCCGAGGTCGAGACCGATGTCCTGCAAGCCCGGGAGGTTGGCCCGGCCATAGTGGACGAAGCTGTGGAAAGAGGAGTCAACCTTATTTTAATGGGGATTACTTATAAAAAGCGTTTCGGGCAGTTCAGCCTGGGGAATGTCGTGCCTTATGTGTTGAAGAATTCACCGTGTCCTGTAATGCTTTACCAGCAGTAAATAATAATAGTGCGGAGTTTGATTTTCTTATGAAAATAATAATTATGGGCTGCGGGAGGGTCGGAGCCAGATTTGCTTCTCTCATGGATGAAGAGGGCCACGAGGTCACTGTGCTGGATAACGATACCTATAGCTTCCGCAGGTTGCCGCCTTCTTTCGGGGGCACGGCGCTCTTCGGTAATGGCATTGACGAGGAAGCCCTGAAAAGGGCCGGCATCGAGGAGGCGGATATATTCGTCGCCCTGACACAGGGGGACAACCGTAACGTCATGTCGTGCCAGATTGCCAAGCACATTTTTAACGTACCCAGAGTGATGTGCCGTATCTACGACCCCCTGCGTGAGGAAATGTACAGCGCTCTCGGTATGGAAACCATCAGCCCGACGAAAGTATTCGCCCAGTTGCTGAAGGAGAAGATAGAAAAGGTAGAGGCGAAGGCAGAAGATTGAGGTGAAAGCATGTATATTATAGTCGTTGGCGGCGGCCGCCTGGGTTATTACCTGCTCAAGGCGCTGCTTAATGAAGGGCATGAGGTACTCGTGCTGGAAAAGGATGCCCGTATTTGTAAAACCATCACCGATGAGCTGGGCAGCGTTTGTTTTCGCGGGGATGGCTGCGAGGCGGCTACCCTGGCCGAGGTGGGGACGGGAAGGGCGGACATGCTGGTGGCGGTAACCGGCGACGACGAAGATAACCTGGTTTCCTGCCAGGTAGCCAAGCACAAGCATAACGTACCACGCACCATCGCCCGTCTCCGCAATCCGCAAAATGCGGCCCTGTTTAAGAAACTGGGAGTGGACGTTACCATCAGCACTACCGATATCATCCTTGAGGCGATAGAGCGTGAAGTGCCGACACACCCGGCGACACAACTGCTGACTATCGATGAAAAGGGCCTGGTGATTGTAGATGTTAAAATCTCGTCCGAATCGACCACGGTAGGCAAGGCCGTTAAAGAACTTTCCCTGCCCAAGGAAAGCAAACTGGCGCTTATTATTCCTCATGAGGGCAGTGCGCACGTTCCTGCCGCCAATACCGTTCTTAAGGCGGGGGACCAGATAATCGCCGTTACCAGCCCCGAGACCAAAGAGGCGTTACAGGCTGCCCTGAGGGGCATTTAGGTCTGATTCGCCTGTTTTCAACCTGCCTTCAGAATTGGCGTTTCATCTGGAATTATATCTCATTTATCTGCATTGGTATTGTCTGAGCATTACTTCATCTTTACCTTCGGGATAAGCCGCAGATGATACGAGGGCGGTCGGGTGGGAAAAGATACCTCTTTTTTTCCAATTTGACATAAGTCAGTCGTTTGTTATATTGTCAGGGCGAGTTTGCCGGCTGGCAAACCAATATTATCTTTTTAATTTATAAAGACACTAAATGAAAGCAGGCAGATTTATCAACGGGTGGACCGTTGCCGCCGTCCTTCTGGCGGCAATTATCATTGCCGGCGGCGCGGTGATATGGTCGAAACAAAGCCGGAGCCAGGTTATAGAGATATCCGCAGCGCCTACTCAGGAAGTGCGGGGCAGTATATATGTCGGTGGGGAAGTAAACAACCCCGGTTTTTATCCGTTGAAAGACGGCGACGGTATTGAAGACATACTGAGAGCGGCGGGAGGCCTTACCGACGGCGCTGACCTGAGTCGTTTGGAACTGGTTGTTTACGGGTTAGATGAAGAAAACACGCCGCAAAAGGTCAATATCAACCGGGCCGAGGCCTGGCTGCTGGCGGCATTGCCGGGAATAGGTGAGATAAAGGCTCAGGCGATTATCGATCACCGGCGGCAAAACGGACCATTTCGCGACGTATATGAGTTGCTGAAAGTAGACGGGTTTGGAGACGTTACCTTCGAGCGTATTGAAGGTCTTATTACCGTCGCCGATTGATGTTGAGGACAGAAACTCTTGGTACTTATATATCTTAGCTGTGTCTGGGTGGCCGGGATTTTTTTAGGCTACAAACTTAATTTACCCCTGTGGCTCGGACTCGTCGGTCTTATTCCCTTAACGCTTCTCTTCTTTACCCGTCAATATCGCAAGCCCGTCATCCTCGCCGGCCTGGGTATTATTATCTTCGTGGTGGCGGCCGTTTATTCTTATTCAAGCCTGTACGCTATTGATGATAGCAAGGTGTGGTTTTATAACGACCGGGGTATAGTTGAGATTGAAGGTACGGTAGCGGGCGACCCCGATGTCAGGGATACCAGCACCCGAATTAATTTATCGACTGCTGCCATCAGGACTGACTCGGAGCGGCGGGATATCGGGGGAACGGTACTGCTTATTGTGCCCCGCTACCCCGCCTATAAGTATGGCGATGTATTGTGGGTAACGGGGGAACTGGAGACGCCGCCGCAGCTGGACGACTTCGATTACCGGGGTTATCTGGCGCACCAGGGCATCCACGCCACCATGCTCTATCCTAGAGTAGAGGTACTGGGTGCGGTGCATGATTTCCAGCCGCTGGCCTGGGTCTATTCCCTGAGGGGGAAACTGTCACAAACCCTGGCCGAGGTATTGCCCGAGCCACAGGCGTCTTTAGCCCGGGGCGTGTTACTCGGAATACGGGGTAATATCCCGCAGGAACTGAGAGACGACTTCTCCCGGAGCGGCACCGCTCACCTCCTGGCTATTTCCGGTCTTCATCTCGGTATCATGGCCGGCATCATGCTCGGCGTCGGCCTGTGGCTGTTCGGGCGGCGGCATTACCTCTACGTCTGGCTGGCGCTCGGCGGCGTATGGCTCTATACCGTCATCACGGGTATGAACCCGCCGGTGGTGCGGGGAGCAATTATGGCCAGCCTGTTTCTCTTTGCCGAAGCCCTGGGGCGACAGCGTAGCGGAATAGTGGCGCTGACCTTCGCCGCGGCTGTTATGGTGGGCGTTCATCCCTATATTCTGGGCGATGCCTCTTTCCAGTTGAGCTTTCTGGCTATGGCGGGACTGGTCTTTATTTTTCCGGTTCTTCGCAACGCCGGCCGGCAGGCGGTTATCAGGCTGCTGGGTGAGCAGGGGCCCATCGTCTCTACGGTCAACGTAGTCGTCGATACTCTGAGCGCTACGCTGGGAGCCATTATTGCTGTCTGGCCGGTAGTAGCTTACTACTTCGGCATCGTTTCGCTGGTGGGACCTCTGGCCACGTTCCTGGCTTTACCGGCCCTGCCCGGCATTATCGTCACCGGGACTCTAGCGGCGGCGGTGGGGCTGGCTTCGCTGGCAGTAGCCCAGGTTATTGGCTGGCTGGCCTGGCTTTTCCTTTCGTACCTGCTCCTGGTGGTGGGTGGCTTTGGTTCGGCGTCGATATCATCCGTTGGGGTCGATTCGATTCACCCGGCGGTTATATGGGGCTATTACCTGATTTTAGCGGCAGCGATATGGTTTCACGGCTATCGTAGCAGGCTGCGTAGCCTGATGTCGGGAGCCGCCGGTCGCATGAAGTCGGGACTAAGCATATCTTTCGGACTTACCGGGGCAGGGAAGTGGCTTATCGTGCCCCTGCTGGTGCTTGCAGTGATGGTATCTTCTGCGGCGGTCACCATGCCCGATGACGACCTGTGCGTAAGCTTTCTGGATATCGGCGAGGGGGATGCCGTTCTCATTCAGAAGGGGAGCCGGCAGATACTCGTCGACGGAGGGCCCAGTCCGCAGGCGATAACTCTGGGACTCGGCAGTCGTATGCCTTTCTGGGACAGGACTATCGATTTGGTGGTATTGACTCATCCCCACCAGGACCACCTCGCCGGACTGGTGGAAGTACTGCGGCGTTATCGGGTGGAGCAGGTGCTTTGCCCGGACCTGGACTATGCCTCGCCGTTATACGATGAGTGGTCGAAGCTTATCGAGGAGAAGGGAATAAAAAGCACCTTTGCCTGTGCCGGACAGCAAATCGGCCTGGGTGACGGCATTCTTATAAAGGTGTTAAATCCGCTGGCGAACCTTATGGTCGGCAGCCAGTCGGATGTGGACAACAACAGCGTGGTGCTGCGGCTGACCGCCGGCGATATCAGCTTTCTGCTGACCGGCGATATCATGAGTGAAACCGAGCGGGAGCTTATCCGGGAGCGGGCGGATATTGCTGCTGCCGTACTTAAGGTTGCCCACCACGGCTCGGCTACCTCCACCACGCGAGAATTTTTAGCGGTGGTAAGTCCGCAGGTAGCCGTCATCTGCTGTGGCGCCGATAATCGGTTCGGCCACCCGGACGCCGGGGTATTAAGCAGGCTGGAGGAAGAAGTCGGCGCCGATAATATCTACCGCACCGATGAGCAGGGCACGATAGACTTTATAACAGATGGGGAGGTGCTGTGGGTGGAGGTGGGGAGGTAGTAGAGAACTAATGTATGCTTTGAACATTATCTAGAAGCCAAAGGATCTAAAGTAGAATTAGGTAGTGGTATCTCTGTTACTTCCTTACCTCGAATCAAATAAACGTTGCTAATATTTGAATAACAATCTGGCGTAATTTTGGAAAAGGCACCTATTATTGTTTCTGGGATTGTGTGCCTCAATCCTTCTTCTATGATTACTAATATAGTCTTTCTTGGCTTTGATTTCCCTAGTTGTTCATTTGCATGTGATACTAGTCTCTGAAATTCACTCAACTCATTATCATTTAATCCTATCGACCATGTTCCCATAATACCGAAACCTTTTCCTATTTCACTGCCTTCAGCAGATATCTTACACAAGGTAAGTGATATCAAATCTGGAAGATGAAATGATAACTGTTGTTTTATCAGAGGAGTTAAAGGTTTTTCCTCTCCTTGTTTCATTGACTTGGCTAATTCGCAGATTACCTGAAAGACTGTGTCCTTAAACTCTGTTTTATTGACCTTTTTTCTAAGAAGTAAAGATTTATTAAACTGTATCTGAGATGATAATAAATATGTACCTGGTAAAATTTCTAACTTATTAATTCTGTTTTGTACTTCTGTAAGTGTTTTGTATATTATGTGGTATTTTTGTTCTTTTTGAGGGTCAGTTATCCTCTTGATTTCTACTGCAACTTCGTCTCCCGTTTTAGTCTCGTAACATACCCAGTCCCAGTTAATATGGTCTTTTAAATATGGATAGACATCTTCGGCTCTACCTTTAATTTTAAGATGGGCGTCAGTTGTTTTATTACAATAAGCTAATACATGTTGTACATGGCGTTTTTCCCATTTGTTCTTTAAATCACTTATTGCTTTAGACATTTTTTAATTGATTATCGGTGAATTATTTAACTTTACCCCGGTTTCCGCACCAGAACACAAATATTTCTTGAGAAAGTCTTTAGCGGGAATTTGTACCTGCTTTCCGGTGATAAACTAACCACATCGAATCCAGCCTTCAGGACGAGTGCCTCCAGTTCGCGATAGGAGAACAGGTAGTAGTAGCGGTAGAGGGTCTTGTCCCGGCTGCGCCAGGGCACCAGCACGTTTTTCGTCTTGAGCCAGAACCTGGGCTGCCATTTATTCCACACGGTAATAAAGGCCTCGCCGCCGGGCCTGAGCACCCGCTGTAGCTCCTTAAGTGCTTTCAGTCTTTCTTCGTCATCTTCAATGTGGTGGTAGGTTGCCACGGCTATCGCCCAATCGAACGAATCACCGGCATAGGGGAGGTGGCGGACATCACCATCCACCAGGTTGACGTTTAATTTATGTTTATCGGCATATTTGAGGGCGAGTAGCAGCATCCTCTCGGAGAAATCGATACCGTGCAGCTCGAATTTGCCTTTGAAGGGGATAAAGTCAGGACCGTGGGCGCAGCCCACATTGAGCAATCGACCCTGTCGCCAACGCTGAGCCAACGCCTCAAGTTCGTTGCGGAAGATGGAGCGGTGCCGGAAGTTATACCACCCTGAAGCAATCTGGTTGAATATTTCTCGCGTTGTTGACATAAGCTGAAATCTGCTAAACTGAGAATAGCCTCCTGATGTTATACTAAGCGTAAGATGAGGAAATTTGCAAGAACCATATCCGGGGTAACACCGCTGGCGGTGATGACCCGGCCCATGAGCTGCCCCGGCCAGTGCCTGTACTGCCCGACTTACTCCGATGCGCCGAAGAGCTATACGCCGGAGTCGCCGGCGGTGCTGCGTGCCAGGAAATGCGATTATGACGCCCGGCAGCAGGTGGAGTTGCGACTGAGGATATTCACGGATATGGGGCACCCCACGGATAAAATCGAGCTTATCATCATGGGTGGTACCTTTCTGGCTTTCCCGACCGACTATCAATACCAGTTCGTCAAGGAATGCTATGACGGCCTTAACGGCGCGGTGGCCGCCACGCTGGAAGAAGCCAGGAAAATTAACGAGACGGCCGTGCACCGCTGCACCGGACTCTGCATCGAAACCAGACCGGACTGGTGCGGACCGGCGGAGATCGGGAGGATGCTGGAGTTCGGCACTACGCGGGTCGAACTTGGTGTACAGACCCTAGATGACGGTATTTACCGCCTGGTGAGGCGGGGACACGGGGTCGAGGAAGTGGTCAGGGCTACCGCGCTGCTGCGTGAACACGGTTTGAAGGTCCATTACCACTGGATGCCGGGACTTCCCGGCTCGACTCCTGAGAAAGACATGGAGATGTCGCGGGCGCTTTTTGCAGATGAACGTTTCAGGCCGGATGGACTGAAGCTCTATCCCACCATGGTGGTGGAGGGCACCGAGCTGGAAAAATGGTACCGGGAAGGCCGCTACCAGCCCTACGATAATGAAACCATGATCGGACTTACCATCGGGATAAAGTCGATAGTGCCTAAATACGTCAGGATTTCCCGCGTACTGCGTGATATTCCCTCCAAGTTCATCGTCGCGGGGCTCAAGGACTCGCTGCGGGATATCGTCAGGGAGAGAATGAAGCGCGATAGTATAGAGTGCCATTGCATCCGCTGCCGCGAGTACGGTCACCGGGCGCGGGCCGGTTTCGACATCGGCGAGCCTCGCCTGGTCAGGATGGACTATAACGCCTCGGACGGGAAAGAGATATTCCTGTCCTTTGAAGACGAAAAGGAAACCCTTTTCGGCCTGCTCAGACTCCGGGTTCAGTCGAAGCCCGTACCGGCGCTGGAACAGGGACTTAACGGCAACGTTGCCCTCGTAAGGGAGCTGCACGTTTTCGGTCCAGAGGTGCCTCTCAGCGAGCAGATAAGCGGGGCTGCCCAGCACCGGGGACTGGGCAAGGCCTTGCTCCGGGAGGCGGAGCGGATTGCCTTCGACGAGTTTCAGTCCGACCGGATGATAATTTTGAGCGGCACCGGGGCTAAAGAGTACTACCGCACCGAGTTCGGCTACCACCCGGAAGGCGATTATATGGTTAAGACCCTGGGACCCCAGGATTAATTATCTTTACATCAGGGACTGCGCTTCTGGTTCGGGTTAACGGATGCTTCCTCATCAATCTTTTGTGTTTCCGTCTCTGATATCCGCTCCCGATTCTGTTCCTGGTTCTCCGTTCGGACCTTTATATCTACCGAGATGTTTTCCGATTCTACCGCCACTTCGTCGGCGTTTAATCTCAGCCTTTCTCTGACCTCTTCCTGTATCCTGTTAATGACGGTATCTGCATCGGGAATATCGACCGTGGCGTCTTTCTCGGTCAGTTCTTCCACAGCCCTTTCGTACTTCCTTACGGAATTTTCGATGGCATTGGCGATGTCCTCACGGGCGTTTTCGGGGACTTTTTCATAGACTTCGCTCAGGGTATCCAGGCGGTTGGCGGTCGCCTGGGCCAGGTGTTGCTGAATAGCGGTTATATCGATGCCTTTCTCCTCGGCCAGGGCGGTCATTTCTTCCTGCAGTTCGGCAATCCTGGCGGCGTAGTCCAGGGCTTCCTCAACATCGGCGGTAACGTTCTCGGTAGCCCGCACCCTGGCTCTTTCCAGTCGGTTCTCGATGGTATCCGCGGCGATATCGATAGCCCTTTCCGTTCTTTCTTTGGCCAG
>Ga0315543_1000718_pt1 | contig 39172 bp, 31 predicted proteins | sample SalMarSW160210MG_2_FD_203098 | JGI IMG/M metagenome (GOLD analysis project Ga0315543, IMG submission 203098) | Salt marsh sediment microbial communities from the Plum Island Ecosystem LTER, Massachusetts, United States - Salt Marsh Sediment SW1601-210 ...
CAGAATTCTTGTCTCCGGTTTTGAACAGGAACAGATCAGTAAAAAAGATAATACGATTGCTCCGGCAATATTAATTTTGAACTTATTCATATTGATTTGATTGTATTTTTGTTCAAATTTATTCGTTCCCGGAAAAAATCTGCTATTCTTTGTTAAACAATTGTAGGTATATTGTATTTAATCAATTCTTAACCTTATGATATGGCAGGTCTTGTCAATATAAGATATGCTGAAATTAGAGATTATGAAAGTGTCTACCGCTGGTTATTCTTTTCAGATTTTTCAGAATATTTAACAGGTATTTCGACTGCAAATTTGCCTTCATTTGAAGAATTTAAAAAAGATTACGAATCCTATTTTTTTGATGGTTCTGCTCCTGAAAAAGGAAGGAGTTATATTATTACACTCGATGATAAGGAAGATATCGGACATATCTCTTATACAAGTTATCATCTTCTGAAGGGAATCGCAGAATTTGATATCTGGCTAAGTGATTTGAAATATACAGGGAAAGGCTATGGAACAAAAGCTATCTCTCTTCTGGCTGAAAAGATTTTTAAAGAAGGGTATCAAAAAATTATAATTCGCCCGGTAAAAACCAACATCCGGGCCATAAGATCCTATCAAAAAGCAGGCTTTATAAAAAGCAGTTTAATTCCTGAAAAGTATTACAAACCTGAGTTTATTGACCTTTATGCAGAGGGTGATTTCGGCAAAGGAAATGATGTGTTTATGATCTTAGAGAAAGAAATTAAACCTGCCAGGTATTAATCTCTAATAGGTGCTATAGATAATGTTTTAAATTTAAGAATCTTTTAAGATAGAAGTTGTATGCATGTGGGAATTTAATTTTAACTTTATCTATAAAGAATATTAATAAAAGCTTAAAAAAAATGGCAGATTCAATACGTAATAAACCAGTTGATCCGTCAAAAAATCAATCAAATTCATCTGGATCCCCTGAACAAAGCATGGGATCAACAAAAGCTGGCCAGACTAAAAATACTACCGCCAAAAAAACTCCTGTGAGAACAAGGAAATCAGCACCTAAATCGAAAACCAGGAGTTCTGCCACCAGACGAACCACTACACCCAAAAAGTCAACCATGCAAAAGACTATACCGGATGAACGATCAACAACGCCAATCGGGAGCGCGGTTCCTCAAAAAACTCAAGAACATGAACTGAAACCTTTTGCAAACAAACCTCTTGATGAACAAAAAACAGTTGCTCCCAAGTTGACGGATCAGGATCGTACTAAAAAAGCAAAAAAATCAAAAAATAAGAAGAAATCTAAAGCTATGGCGAATAAACCCAGTAAAGCTAAAAAAATCAAGAAGAGTATAAAAAACGCGAAAAATAAAGTTGGGAGAATCGAGAAGAAAATTAAGAAAGCAAAGAAAAACAAGAATAGCAAAAAGAAGGTAAAAGGATTAAAAGAAAAATTATCAAAAGCCTTAAAAAGGCTGAAAACCAATAAGCGCAAAATCAAGAAGATGAAAAAGAACCAATAAAAATTCCTTACCATTCAATATTTCTTTTTCTTACCTTCCAGAATACCACTTTGTAAAGCAGGTTACTCGTAATCTTTGAAAATATTATATTTGCCTGTACAAAACTTATCCGATGTCAGTTAAATCAAACCTGCAAAACCTTCTTAATGAATTTTCAAAAAAGAAAATACTTATTGTTGGTGATGTAATGATCGATGAGTATCTGTGGGGTAATGTTAACCGTATTTCCCCGGAAGCACCCGTGCCTGTAGTATCCTGTACAGAAAGAGAATGCAGAATGGGTGGTGCTGCAAATGTTGCCATCAATGTGAAATCTTTGGGTGCGAATCCGATTATGTGTTCAGTTATCGGAAAGGATGATTCAGGTATATTGTTTGCCAGCCTTTTAAAAAAAAGAGGAATGACAAGTGAAGGGATTGTCATCTCTGATAAAAGGAAAACAACAATAAAAACCAGGGTGATCGGCAATCACCAGCAACTGTTAAGAGTAGACCATGAAATGACTTCATTTCTCGATAAAGAAACTGAATCTGAGCTGTTGGAAAAAATCTTAAAAATCTTAAACACTCAACCCATTGATGCATTGGTTTTTCAGGATTATGACAAAGGAGTAATCACTTTAGGTATAATTGAAGGTGCAATTCATATTGCAAATGAAAAAAATATTCCGGTATTGGTAGATCCTAAAAAGCGTAATTTCCTGAATTACAAGTTTGTTACACTTTTTAAACCCAATTTCAAGGAATTAACAGAAGGTTTGAATGTTTCTCCTGACAAATCAAATCCTGACAGTATTTTTAATACTGTTCAAAAATTGCATCAAAAAAACCAGATAAAAAATATAATGGTCACCTTATCTGAGAAAGGAGTGTTTATCAGCAATGGCAAAGAGTGCAGAATAATACCTGCTGAAGAACGTGATGTTGCAGATGTTTCAGGGGCAGGAGATACAGTCATTGCCATAAATGCTTTAAGTATTGCCAGTGGTTTGGATCCTTTCAATACTGCAAGTCTTGCAAATCTTGCAGGCGGTCTTGTGTGTGAAAAAGTTGGTGTTGTGCCTATTACACCTGAGATGCTTCTTGGTGAAGCAAATTAATAATCTGATAAGGTTTATTTACGGCCATGATTTTTTTTACGGAAAGAATCTGTGTATATATTCTTCAACTGAGCAAATGCTTCTTGTATTTCCTTCTTTTTTTCTTTACAAACATCTTATACAAGATCAAACCTCCCAGAAACCCACCAATATGCGCCCAGAAAGCTATTCCTGCTGTAATGCTGCTACTCATCAGATGCAGCGTTCCGCTCAGAAACTGCACTATAAACCACAAACCAATATAAATAACAGCAGGGATCGGCAAGAACAAGGGAAGAAAAAAGACAGGCACAAAGGATAATATCAAACTCCTGGGAAACAAAAACATATACGCCGCCATTACACCTGAAATTGCACCCGAGGCACCCATGGCAGGAACAGCTGAATCCTGGTACAATGCAAAATGTGTAAGACTTGCAATAATACCACAAAGAAGATAGAATACAAGATAACGAAAACTTCCCATTCTGTCTTCTACATTGTCTCCAAAAATATAAAGCATCCACATATTGCTGATAATATGTCCCCAACCTCCATGAAGAAACATGCTGGTTACAAATGTGTATGTATTTGCTCCTGTTAAATTTGTTTGAGAGGGTACCAGACCATATTTTAAGAAAAATGCTTCTGTTTCATTATTCCCAAGACGAAGTTCAATGATAAACACAAAACCATTCAATAGGATAAGTATCCAGTTTATTATTGGAAAACTTTCTGATTTTGCAGTGTCTTTAAGAGGGATCATTTGTTAAAATATAAATAAAATCGTAGTGTTATTTATGAACTTCGATGCCTTTCTGATTATTTTCTTAAATGAAAACACCGGTAACAATAATGTGTATTCCGAATGAGATGATATAAAACATGACCGGGAAAGTGAAAGAAAAAATCAAACTGCTGATCCTGTCAATGGAGTTAACAAGATCGTCCAGGCTTTGAATTTTTTTATCAATTTTACTGTTAAAATATTCACTGAATCTCAGTTTCTTAATGTCGGCTTTGGGAGCAACCGAACCCAATCCCACAGTTTCCACCCAGAATCCTTTTAAGAATAAATGTATGATTAAATTAACAACAAATACATAGGTCGATAATCTTATAAAAACGATAAAAAAAGTGAGGATTGTTAAACCAATACTACCTATAAAATGAAAATTGAGTTTATCGATGATATCTGCCTGCCATCCAATACTTTTAATTAAAGGAATATTGAAAATCCTGAAATCAACAATTCCAGTTCCCAGCTTTCCTGCTGCAGTTTTTTTATCCATTTGTTGTTGGGAGGTTCTTTTTTGTTTTGGGACATGATCGGCAGACTAAAAATGCAAATTACGCATGCAATAAAGATACATCATTTATTAAAACAGCTTTAATTGTTGTTCGACCGGTTTGGCTTTTTTTACCAGATCAAATTCTACCCTCCGCATATTGTTCGAATCACATTCATTTATAAAACGTGAAGGTGACATTTCCTGCTCCGAACCGTAAAGTCTTCTTATCTTTGAATAAACGATCTGCAATTCATCTTTTGCCCGGGTCATAGCCACATAAAACAACCTGCGCTCTTCTTCCATATCGGTGTTTTTCCTGTCAAGAGGTGTTATTCTCTCCTCTGCCCCGGCAATAATCACTACCGGAAATTCAAGGCCTTTTGCTGCATGAAAGGTCATTAAGCGTATACCTCCACTGTTTAACCTGCCGATATCTGTATAGGGAGATAACACATGCTTATGTAAAAAATCATTCGCATTGTTATTGAACTCTGCCGCCAATTTCAGGAGCATTTCTCTTTTCATTTGCTGCTGATCGGACAATACGGATATGGGAAGAAAAAAATCCAGTAACTGTTGAATGATATCCTGAAGCCCCTTTTTTTCAGCATCCGGATTGAGTTGATCGAAAAGTTTCATCCACTTTTTCCATTTTTCGTGATGTGAAAAATTTTCAAGATCAATCTTATTTTCAATGTATTTCTTAAGAAGTATCTGCATTTCCTCATCTGTTAATTCCAATAAGCTTTCTGCCAGTCCCGAAAGGGCTATCATACTTTTTCTGTTTTGCAGCAATTGCAGAGAATATGCGATTACATGAAAAGGAGGTTCCGAAAAATATGAAGTGGCGTCACTCAGCAATATGGGAATGCCCTTCAGCTTTAACTGCCTGGAAATATCATCGGCCACACGGTGTGTTCGGTAGAGGATAGCCATATCAGAAAATGCATAATTATAATCCGATCTGGCTTTACCCGTACTCATGTAATCCACACCACCCACATAATTTAAGACTTGGTCGGCAATATAATCCGCTTCCTGTTTTGAATCTTCTGCAATGAAAAGCTTGGTTAGGATATTCGAGGATTTTACTGCTTCAAGAATTGTATTCGTTCCCTGTTGATTGTGAGAAATTAATAAATTGCCGGTACGGAGTATATTCTTTGGAGTACGATAATTTTTTCGTAATAGGATTTCGGTTGCCTGAAGATCTTCCTTTGCCCGATGAAACAGACTGATATCCGAACCCCGGAATCCGTAAATTGACTGATTGGGATCACCAATGGCAAATACTTGTTTGCCCGGATCAGCCATGCATGCCTGTTTGTTTACTGAAATGAGCTTTACAAACTCGTACTGAACAGGGTTGATATCCTGAAATTCGTCAACAGCAAGGCATTTGTAATTGTTTGTTATGCCTGCGTGCACCGACTTCAACAACTCATTCGCCTGCCAGATGATACCTGAAAGATCCACTGCATGATCCCCTGCAAGATGTTTATTGTATTTCCTGAAATAATCCTGAAATTCTTCGTTGTCAGACATACGATTTTCTTCGTAATATGCTTCATAAGCACGGGAAAGTTTATTTATAGTAGTCTTATCCAGTTCTGGGAATAGTATTTTAAAAAGGCTCATCCTGTTGTTCCTGTCATAAATTGTATTGGTTTCCGGTTTGATATCTTTTAAAAACCTGTAGGCTATAGCATGAAACGTGCCTGTCAGCACATCGTTTGCTTTTGACCCAATCTGTTTTTGCAGACGGTCCTTTAGTTCGTCTGCCGCTTTATTGGTAAAGGTTATAGCTAGTATCTCACCGGGAGCAACCCCCTTATTTTCTATCTGATGGATGATCCACTGAATAAGTGTATTGGTCTTTCCTGTTCCCGGCCCTGCCACTACCAGCACATTTCCTTCATGTTGAATGGCCTGGTATTGTTCTTCATTTGGTTTTAGTGATGAATCCTCCTTTTCATCAATCCGAGAAATATGCTGTACCGACCGGTTTCCGGTATTTCTTCGTGTCATTTTTTCAATCATTCCGCCACCAAAAATATCGGTCTGACCGATCAGTTGATCTATTTCTCCGGGATTAAATATATTGATCACCCCGAATTCACCATCGTATCCTCCCTGCGGATTTACTTCATGACCGCGCAAACGGCGTATAGCTTCGGCCAGCAGTTCGCCCGATTTAGATCTGATTTCTTCAACAGGAATGGTATGCAACAGATCGAACTCGTTGCCAAAAGCCGATATGATCTGCGTAAAGGCTTGCTGTACTGTTTTCGTATTCGGAGCTGTTCCTATAAATTCAGCAATGATCTCAGGCAGAGGAATGATGTATTCAAATCCCGGTGAAGATTCCGGTTTTTGCGGATCTTCCCTGTCGGCCAGCTTTTCTACCCTGTGTAACACGCCCACGGTCAAGGGTTTCCCGCAACGGGGGCAGATGTTATTCAGCTTAAGGCTTTCCCGGGGTTCCAGTACCACATTGCATTTCCTATGACCATCCATGTGGTATTTTCCTTCTTCAGGAAAAAACTCGTAGGTTCCTAAAAAACCCTTTTTTGTTTTCAATGCCTCAATCATGGCATAATATGACGGCTCCGTATCGAAAATATTGGCTTCTCTGCCCAGCTTCTGAGGTGAATGGGCATCGGAGTTCGATACCAGAGCATAGCGGTCCAATGCCGATAGTTTCCAGTTCATGGCAGGATCGGAAGACAAGCCGGTTTCAAGTGCGAAAATGTGTCCGCTCAGATCGCGAAAACACTCATCAATGCTGTCATACCCGGCTTTGGATCCCAGGGTGGAAAACCAGGGTGTCCATATATGGGCAGGAATAAGATGAGCGTTTGTTGATGTTTCAAGCACAATCTCAAGCAGATCCCTTGACGGTAAACCCAGGATTGGCCTTCCATCGGACACCAGATTGCCTATTTCACTCAGACGGGCGTTTATTTTTTTAACCGTCTCAAAATCCGGTGCCAACACCAAATTATGGTTTTTCCTAACCTTTTCGCCGTATTTGTAAATGGATGAAATTTCAGTGCTCAGGCAAAAACGTACATCTGTTTCTGTGGTTTTTATACTCGGTAATCCCGGTTCTTTCGGAGGATTTTTTAAAAAAAAAAGCCCATTCCCCTCAGGCTTTAGTTTTTCTTCCAGTTCCTGTATCCATACCGGGTGAGTAAAATCGCCCGTACCCACTACATGAATACCTTTTATCCTGGCCCATTGGTACAGCGATTCAAGATTCAGTTCTTTGCTTGTTGCTCTTGAATGGCAGGAATGTACATGGATATCTGCGATAAATCTCATTAGAAATGAAATTTTTCAAAGATAGGTAAGAATATATTTATTCAACAGAATAAACAGGTTCAATTTATTGCAGTATGAATTAAAGAATAAATAAAAATTCATAACTCAAACGAAAAGGCAGGATTACTTGTTGTCCTGATCGCAAAAAAATGAAAAGATAACTTCCTGAAGTTCATCGGTTTTGAATGGTTTGGAAATATAGCCGGTAAAACCGGCCAGTTGGTAATTCGCAGCCAGTTCTGAAGGCAAGATGGCCGAAACAGCAAGAACCGGAACATGTGGATCAATCTGCCTGATCGTTCCTATTAAGTCCCAGCCGTCGCAGTCGGGCAAACGGATATCGAGCAGGACGAGTCCTATTTTTTTTCTGTTGTTTTTAAAAAGTTCGCAAGCCTTTTCCCCACATCCGGATTCCAGTATTGGTATACCGGAACCTTCCAGAATATCTTTTATAAGCATGCGTGTGATTTTGTCATCATCAATAATAAGCAGTATACGCCGGTTTGATTCCTTTTGCATGACTGAACTTCTTTTTAAACGAATTGTTCAAATCTATAAAAAAATCTTATCCGATCATATATGTTCGGTATTTTTTATCAAAATAATTACAATTTGGTGCAGTAAAACAGCATAAGGAAATTCATGAACGACGAAGAATATTTAAAAAATATAGGTAAGAACATCGTGAAGATAAGGCAGTCCAGGGATATGAAACAGATCGATCTGGCATCCCGGCTGGACATGGAAGATTCTTCGCTTCGACGTATCGAAAAAGGGCGTGTGAACAGTACCATTCTGATGTTAAAAAAAATAAGCGATGCCCTCGGGGTAGAACTTATGCAGTTATTAAAATAACCACAACCCGCCGGTTAAACTATCCCTTAAAAGCTGACTCTTACTCACGACGAACTGCAAGTTGCATTTTTTCATAACCGTTAAGGCAAAGCATGGCTTACGGATTCGTTGGTAACAACATCCTTTTGTGGTGACGACTTTCCCTTTAATCTTTTTTCCAGTAATTCAACATAAATAGTCAGGGCCCATTTGTCCAACTTCTCATTAAGGTTCCAAAACGTAATTTCAACTAATGCTTTTTCAATCTGCTGAAAATACCAGTCTTGCATTTCATCTGTTATTGCGCTGAAACCTGCAAGCTCCAGAACCACCCGACTTATGTTCAGGGTAAAAAAAGTACAATCGAATCCCAACTCCTCCAACGAGTGCATTAGCCTTTTATTACGAAGTTCCTCCTTTATGAGACGAATAATAAGCTCTTTGGTATTCATTCTATTTTTTTTCTACTTTTGTTTTGGGTATGTATAATGCGATACTATAGATTTTTTTCTATTTTTTATCATTTATTATAGAATATTTTCAACATTATGCCAAACATTATCGACAGGCTTGAGCAATTCATGGATTCACAAGGAATTAACAATAATCAGATGACTGTTAAAGCAGGCCTTTCGGTTGGATTGATCGGTTCAGCACGCAAAAAACGAACCGGTTTGCACTCGAACAATATAGAAAAAATTCTTCATGCCTATCCCGAACTTAATCCTTCCTGGCTAATTACCGGCAGGGGAAAAATGTTGCCTAACGGATACGATCAGAAAAAAGAAGACAATGTTTCAGTGATCGAGGATCCGGAACAGGATTACAGATCGTCGGTGAAAGATCTTCGTGATACAATAGCCATACTGAAGGAACAACTTGCCGAAGCAAGAAAGGACAGGGAATTGTTACGAAAAATAATTGCCAAAAACTATTCGGAAGAATAGTCTTCCCAACAGCATTATCATAGTTGCCTTTTATAGCAAACCGGATCATACTTCGTTCGGCTTCATTGGTTAATTTATTGTTTTGTTTATATAAAAAATTCTAATCAGGTTTTCTAAAATAAAAGCCGGAGAAATTAGTTGGAAGCTTGGATGGATTGAAATACCAAGATTACTCGTCGCTTTGGCTCCTCGTGATCTCCGTATTGAGGTGACCAAAAAGAAAAAACCTGTGTTCGCTTTGCTCACCATGTATTTTATATTTGAAACACTTAGCAAACAAGTTTGCAATGTTCCAAATAAAGAATTCAACCACTTCGTGGTCAGGTTTTTTATTTTGTCGGGGCAGGGAGATTATTCCTCCCTTCGGTCGTCATGAGCTCGTCGTCGTTCCTCCTCCTCGGTTCGAACTCACCTCTCATCTCCTGACACCACAGACTAAAATAAAAAAGACCTCCTTTCAGATGGTCTTTTTTATTTTGTCGGGGCAGGGAGATTCGAACTCCCGACCTCTACGTCCCGAACGTAGCACGCTAGCCTGACTGCGCTATGCCCCGATAGGTATTTTATTTTCCATTAAGAAAGAACCTTAAAAATAGCACTATACTTTTATCAAAAAAATAGTATGCAGAGCATTTTATAACACTTTCCCCATGAATTTATAATCTGGCTACTTAATCTGGATCCCTATTGGGGAGATTACTCATTCCCTGCGGTCATTCGTGAGCTCGTCGGCTTCGCCTCCTCGGTTCGAACTCCTCCCGCCTCAGGCGGGATCCCGAACGTAGCGCGCTAGTCCCGAAAAATAGAAAATTTCTAATTTTCGTAATTTTTCGAGGATCCTCGAATTTTCAACAAAGCAAAGCTTTGGAAAATTCGGGGCCTGACTGCGCTATGCCCCGTTTCATCCGCCAAAGCTTTGCTTAAGACCTATATTCTTAAAAAAAGCTCAAGGCCACAAAAATAAATATTATTAGATCATCTGTAAGTTATCTATCCATTTTATTTTATTCTATGTCTATCACATCGAAGAATATGATAAGTTTGTATCAGGTTAAATACATTTTAAGCCACCTTAGCTCAGTTGGTCAGAGCGGTTGTTTCGTAAACAACAGGTCATGGGTTCAAATCCCATAGGTGGCTCAAAATTCGATCTTGTTATATACCAAAAAAAAGCCTGGTTAACAGTAACCAGGCCAAAATTTTCAGAGAATTTTCCTATTCACCATCCCAACCGGCAATTCTTGCCATAATATACCACATGGCATATGCTTTTCTGTTGGCTGTAATATGCTGTGAATTGTGCGCCCCATAAGTCACATCTCCTCCGGGATAGTTTTTATTATAATAATAGTCTATACTTTCGTTGTGTGCAATCTGCCAGTCAGAATAAAAATTGCCACCATATTCTTCTGAATTTCCATCATCACCGGCATCTTCCCAATAGTGGTCATTCATATCATGGGTATCGATCCCATAATAGTCCAGACAGTAATACCCTTCTGATTTACAGAAATTTATGATCTTTTCGGCTTGACTTTTCGGATTACCATCGCCCAGGTTGCTGTTTGCATTGGCATGACCGGTCATAAAAATAAAAGTAACGGCATTTGCACGTTGTCCTGTGCCCGTTCCTATTTTACTTCCTCCCATACCATATTCATTGATCAGTGTCTGCATACCGGGCAGATAATTTCCTTCCACATCATGACCTGCAATATTACACCACGACCACATCACAACATTGATTTCCGCGTTGTCGGGATCGTCGAGATAATTCCTGGTTGCCTGTATAAAAGCTGTCTCATTCCTGCTTAAGTCTGCAGCATCTTCTCCCGGCGCCGCATAAGATTCAATTGCATAATCTCTGAAATCCAGTTTGTTGTCTGTTGGATTGTTGTTGGTAATCCCAAACAATACATCATCACCCTCCTGAAAATCCTGTAATCCATACAATCCATACGATACATGTGTCCCATGCGATGTATGCTGGTAGGCTACATGCAAATTGTTTCTTGCCAAATCTATATATTCCGTTGGAATGTTCCTGAATATACTTTCTGTGGCACTTGTGTGATCAGCTATATAACTTGCCGGTGGCAGTGTGGTTGAATCATCATCTTTCTCACATGAAATCAGGAACAAAAAGAGAAATAAACCACCGAGATAAAAATGTCTTTTTTTCATAAGGTTGATCGGTTTGATGAATACATAGATCTAAATACGTGTATATCAATATTTTGTTGCTTTTATTAGATCAAATACCATATGACAATACAACCTGCATTTTTAATTCATAGAGAAAATCGCTAATTTAAATACTCAATTTTCCTTCTATGAAAACAAAATATGCACCTGCTGAGAGAGAGCCAATTAAGAAGATTAAGGAAGATTTTTAATTTCTGAAAAACGTTGAGTACATTGAAAAAATAATAAATTCCTTACCCTATTTAGGCGCTATCTTAAATAAGAGCCGTCAGGTGGTTTTTGCCAATATAAAATTATTGGAAATACTTGATCTGGAAGCAGTTGAAAATCTTTTAGGTCAGAGACCGGGAGAAGTTCTTCATTGCATCAATGCGAACCGGGAAATTGGTGGTTGCGGAACAAGCATTAACTGTTCGGTATGTGGTGCAGTCAATTGTATTCTGGAATCTCAAAAAACAAATCAGACAATTGTAAAGGAATGCCGGATAATATCAAAAAAAAAGGGTTTCAGGCATACGATTTCAGAGTAACAACCTCTCCGTTTCATTGGAATGATGATACCTTTTACATGTTCTCTCTTATTGATATCAGCAGTGAAAAAAGACATAAAGCCCTGGAAAAAATATTCTTTCATGATATTATGAATAAAACAGGAAGCTTATTTGGATTTATTGATCTGCTGAAAAATGAAAACGATATCGATAAGATTAAAGAGCTTATTGAATTTCTGGATATAATCAATAAGGATCTTACCGAAGAAATCAGAAGCCAGAGAGATCTATCCGCAGCTGAATCCGGTGATTTACAGGTAAAAATTGAAACAAACAACTCGATAGATATGATTAATGCCAGTGCGATTCAATTAAAGCATCATGAAGTGACAAAAGACAAAACTATTGCTGTCGATTTAAAATCTGATTCTGTCTTTTTCAATACTGATGGAGAGATGTTAAGAAGAATACTGATCAATATGCTGAAAAATGCTCTTGAAGCTGTCCCGGTGGGAGGGATCGTTACAATCGGATGCAATAAAGAAAAGAAAGTTATCATCTTTTGGGTTCACAACAATGCCTTTATACCCGAAAAAGACCAGTTGCAGATTTTCCAGCGTTCCTTTTCTACTAAAGGGATTAACAGAGGATTAGGAACATACAGTATGAAATTGCTGGGTGAAAGTTATCTGAACGGACATGTAGGTTTTCAATCCAGTGAAAAAGAAGGAACAAAATTTTATATCAGGTTGCCATTATGAAAATGAGATCCTTTTAAAAATAACAATGATTATTTTATAACTTCCCATTGAATTATTCAATAAACCGTCTCATCTATTTGAAAACTAAAATAATCCTGTCATGAAAAAATTAATCGCTTTAATTCTCCTTTTATGCTTTTGGGAAAACCTTTTAATTTGCCAGACAAAAGATACAATATCAAATGAACGTATTCTTGATCTATATAAAGAATTGCGTGTTGCTGATGTCTCTGACGGTATGGATATGGTTGGATTACGCGATGTTGGACTTTTAAGTCAGGAAATTGAAGCTCTCTGGAAAGATATTGATGATTTCTCTCATATTTTCAGAGGAATTGCTGTTACAGCAAGGTATGTACCTACCAACAAAGTGATTAAAAATCCTATGAGTGAGGAAGAATTTAAAAGTTGGGAAGGGCAATGGTACAATACCATTTCCAACGAACCCTTTGTCGAATTTTTAACCGAAGGATCAGTTGTAGTGCTTGATGTACAGGGAGACGGAGATTGCGGTTCAGTCGGATCATACAATTCACTTGCCTGGGTAAGTGCAGGTGTAGTAGGGATTGTTTCCAACGGAGGAATAAGGGATTCTGATGAAATCATAAAACAAAAAATACCCGTTTACCTCGATCTTAAGAACAGGGGAAGAGGTATCAGACCTGGCAGGAATGAAATTGAATCGGTGAATAAACCTGTATCCATCGGTGGTGTTTTAATTCGTCCTGGTGATGTTATCGTAGCTGATGGTGACGGAGTTGTTGCAGTACCTCGCGAATATGCCGTTCAGGTAGCGGAATATGCTCAGACCATTCTGAACAATGATAAGAACGGAAGAAGAAATCTTTATGAGCAATTGCATATGCCTTTGGATCATACAGTAACTCCTTAAGTTAAAGAACTAAAAAAATAAATCATGCTCAGGCTTCATGGTCAGGTTTTTTAGCAGGTAAAGTGAATTCAAAGGTCGAACCTTTTCCGATCTCACTTCTGACAAATATGTTTCCATTATTTTTTTGGATAAACTCTTTGCACAGGATCAGTCCGAGACCCGTACCTGACTCACCCCTTGTACCCTGAGTTGATTGCATACCTCCGATATCAAACAATGAATTTAATTTGCCTGCATCAATTCCAACGCCTGTATCCCGAATTGAGATTTCAGTTTGTGATTTATTCTCTGCTACTTCAATAAAAATTCCACCTTCTTCAGTGAATTTAATGGCATTGGTGATTAAATTTCTGACAACCGTTTTAATCATATTTTTATCAGCATAGACCTTAATTTCCTTCTGTAGATTGTATTCAATCTTAAGATTTTTCTCTTCCACCAGGTTCCTGGTTAAAACTATATTCGATTGTATAATATCATTCACTATAAATTCTTCCGGTTGAAATGAAATTGTATCAGTCTGAGATCTTGACCATTGCAATAAATTTTCCAACAATTCAAAAACATTCTGCGCAGAATCGTAAACAACCTGAATAAGTTGTTTCTTTTTTTCTTCTTTCATTGAATCATATTTCATAAGAATTATCTCGCAAAATCCGAGTATTGAGTTAAACGGATTCTTCAAATCATGTGCTATAATAGAAAAGAATTTATCCTTTGTCGCATTTAGAGTTTTCAATTTGTCATTGGTTTGTATGAGCTTCTCTGCCTGATTCCTGATGAATTTTTGCCTCTTTTCCAATAGTTTATTTATCTCATTTAGCTTTTTGGTTTTGTCAAGCAACATTTCATTTTGTTCTTCAATCTGTTGCTGTTTCTCTTCCAGTATAATATTTGTTTCATTCAATTCATTGGCTTGCAAATGAAGTATTTCATTTTTTTTCTTAATTTCTGTTGTTCTTTCATCAACTACTTTTTCAAGTCTGTTCTTCTGTTTCTGTAATTCATTTACTCTAAAGTAATAGATTGCCAGGAGAATACTGATAATGAGAAGTATTTCAATGATTATGGCCACAATTGTTTTGTACCAGGGAGGACGTATTGTGATTTTTAACGCAATTCCTTCCGAATTCCAAATCCCATCATTATTTGAGCCTATTACCCGAAAAACATAATTTCCCGGATCTAGATTTGTATAGGTTGCTTCCCGCTTTGTCCCAACATCATTCCAGTGTTCATCAAAACCATCCATCAGATATTTGTATTGATTATTCTCCGGAAATAAGTAACTCAATGCAGCAAATTGAAACGTGATAACAGACTGTTTATGAGATAAGATAATCTCATCTGTCATACTGATATGCTTTGTGAGTGGAGATTCGTCACTATCTATCTTTACAGGCTTATTGAAAAGTAAGAAATCAGTCAGGATAAGTGGTGGAATGTATGAATTCTTTTTCAGACTATCAGGATGGAACACATTCAATCCGTTGGTTCCGCCAAAATAAAGGAATCCTTCTTCATCCATAAAGCATGCACGCCTGTTAAACTCATCTCCCTGCAATCCGTCATTCATACTAAAATTCTCAAAGACTGGTTTTTTTGGGTGGTTTATTCCGTCAATAAACTTTGAGATTCCCTTATTTGTACTCAACCATAAATTTCCATGATCATCTTCGCAAATGCCTTTGATGGAATTATCCGGCAATCCGTCTTTTTCATGATAATAAATGAATGTGCTATCCTCTCTTATAAACATGTTCAATCCGCTTTCGGTTCCCAGCCAAATGTTCCTTTTACTATCCTCGAACAATGAAATTGCTCCGTTATAACTGATGGTGGTTGAATCGTCCGGATCATGAGTAAAACTTAAAAATTCTTCTGTTACTTTATTAAAAAGATCAACTCCACTGGAAGTAGATACCCAAATCTCGCCATAGGTGCTTTCTATCAATGTTCTCACCCAGTCGCCGGAAATGGTTCTTTCTTTTGCAAAATCAACCCTGTAAGCCCTGAATGTATTTGATTTGCCGTCATATTTATTCAGACCTCCGTTCATCGTCGCTACCCAAATAGTCCCCTCAATATCTTCCAGTATACCAAATACATTATTGCTGCTTATGCTACCCGGATCGTCAGCATCATGAATAAAACGAACAAACTCTCCTGATTTTTTATAATATACACTTAAGCCTCCTGCCCATGTGCCTATCCACAAATTGCCATTCCTGTCTTCCGTCAACGCCCATACCGCATTCGATTCAATGTTTATTCTGTTATTATTGTAATATTTAAGATTTTCAAACGTGTTTGAATCTCTGTTGAGAATATTTAATCCTCCTTCGGTGCCTATCCATATATGTTCATTCCCCCTATATATTACATTTACAATATTATTGCTGATATTACTTGAACTACTTTTCTTATGCACATAAAAATCAAACTTAAACAATAACTCATTATAGTAGTTTAACCCATTCCCATAAGTTCCAACCCATATAGTCCCCTGATCATCCTGAAATAAAGAATAAATAGAGTTGTACGATATACTGGTCTCATCATTTATATTATTCCGGAAGTGCACAAATCTACAATTCCCTTTCTCAAGCATATCAAGATCCAAAATATCCAAACCACCATTTTCTGTACCTATCCATAAATTTCCTTTGCCATCATCTAATATGGCACGTATTGATCCATCACTGATACTATTTTCGTCATAGGGATCAGACCTGAAGTTTTGAAAATAGGGTTGTAATGGATTGTTGTTTCTATATTTCATAAGGCTTATCCCATGATTTTCCGTTCCAATCCAGATTCTTCCTTTCGTATCTGCACTGATACTCATGATTACATCATCACTTAAACTTGAAGGATCATTATCATCATGATGAAAAACGGTAAATGATCTGTTCGTCGCATCTATCAGATAGAGTCCGTTTGAACTCCCCAACCACAAATTACCAAATGTGTCTTTCACGATCGCATCAACAAAAATATCCTGAAGACAACCCGAAGACACATCACAATATGGATCCATACTATTGTCCTTAAGATTGATTTCATAAATATTATTGATCGATGCCACCAAAAGCATTTCATCTGCCATTTCAAAAAAACCTGTGATATAAGAAGATTGAAAGCCGGGAAAACCCTTAAAACAATCATTCTCCCTATCGTAAATATTAAGACCTATTTGTGTAGCAACCCATAAATTTCTTTTAGAGTCTTCATATATGGCATTGATCAGGTTATTCGTCAGACTGTTTTTATCTTTGGGATCGTTTTTATATACGATGAATTCATAGCCGTTATATTTATTAAGTCCATTCCCACCTGTACCAAACCACATATAACCATAGCTATCCTGGTAAATACAGGTAACCCAGCTTTGAGATAATCCATCCTTAACCTTGAGATGCCGGAATTTAATATTCGGAGGCTGCGCGTTAAGAATATGAACAATAGAAAAGATAAAAAGAATAGTTATTAATATTCTTATTAAAAAATATCTGACAAACAATATGTTTCTTAATAATGTCATCGTATTATCAGAACATACAGGAATTTGATTTAGTAAAATCGCCCTTATTTATAATACTGGATTATGAGCAATAGTATATTCTTCCTATCAATATCATAATTCTTTATAAAAGATAGTGAATTTGTTTAAGAAAATAAGCACCTTTTCAGCTGAATTTCTTTTTCAGGTAATCTCCAACCCTAACGATTAACCATAAGGGTGTGGAAGTTGCTCCACACACTCCTACCTTATTCACTAATTTCAAATCCAATTTCTCAACATCATCAACAGATGTTACAAAATAGGAATTTTTGTTGTTGTGTTTGCATATGTCAAATAAAACCCGGCTATTTGCACTGGTTTTACCTCCTACAAAAATCAATGTATCTACTTTCTTGCTGAATTCACTTACTTTAGATGCCCGGTTAGTTACCTGTCCACAAATCGAGTCATATACGATAAAATTGCCTGCAGATCCACCCGCCATAACAATATGCTGTGCTATTTTATCTTTCAGTTCATTGTATTTATCTGTGTCTTTGGTTGTTTGTGCAAACAAAAATATTGGCTTCAAGAAGTCTATTGTATCAATATCATGTAACGATTGTATTATAATAGCATTTTTAACCTGACCATATAATCCAATGATCTCAGGATGATCTTTTCTGCCAAAAATAACAATCTGGGCATCCGGATTTATTTTTTGGGCATTTCTGATCTTTTCCTGCAATCTTAATACCACCGGACATGTGGCATCTATTAATTCAATATTATTCTGCAGGGCATATTTATAGGTTTCCGGTGGTTCACCATGAGCGCGAATTAAAACCCTGCAGTTCTTAAGAGTTAAAAATATCTTATGAGTGATGAATTCAATTCCTTTCTCACTTAATCGTTTTACTTCCTCCGTATTATGAACAATATCTCCAAGACAAAACAATTTATCTTCCTTTGATACTTCCTGTTCAGCCATTTCGATGGCACGTTTTACTCCAAAACAAAACCCTGAATCTTTATCTACTATTACTTCCATTTAGTCTTTTTTCAATAAACCCTTCTCAGCCAATTTCCGGGTAAACCAGAGCATTTGGTCGCCGAAAGTCATATAGCTGTTATCAAGAACCAATGCATCTTCTGCTTTACGTAAAGGACTGATTTCCCGATTCACATCTTTATCGTCTCTATGTTCAATGTTTGATTCTATTTCCTGTAAACTGGCTGGTATGCCTTTTGATTTCAGTTCATCAAACCGGCGCTTTGCTCTGATCTTTGGATCCGCTGTCATAAAAATCTTCAATTCTGCTTCAGGAAAAACTGTTGTGCCAATATCTCTTCCATCCATAACAATCGCTTTATTTTTACCCATTTCTCTCTGCATTTGCACCAACCGCTCACGAACTTCATAAATTTTACTAATCTCACTTACAACAGAAGAAACAGCAAGATTACGTATCTTTTTTTCAACATTCTCATCATTAAGTAAAGTGTAAGTGCCATTCCCATCTGTTTGAAATGATATTTCTATCTTCGTCAAATTCCTGATCAGACTGATTTTGTCAATAACTCCATTTTCAATCATTTTATTTTGTAATGCAAAAAGGGATACTGCTCTATACATTGCTCCGCTATCAATATAAAGATATCCCAGTTCATTAGCAATAAGTTTAGCATAACTGCTTTTACCACAAGATGAGTATCCATCAATGGCAATGATTATTTCTTTCACCAATTCTGTCATGAAGAAATATGCTAATGACCAAAGTTAACCTTTCTAAAGAATACACATATTGAAAAAGAAAAGGAAACAGGGGATAACAACAAGAGTAATGTTTCTAATACTTCTTACTGAATTCTGAAAGATTAACATTTACCGTAAAAAGATTGCTTTTTGCTCCGGATGCCAAATGGTATGCCGCACGTCCGTAACTTATATGAAACTTGTATATTTTCAGGCCAAATCCCCAGGAAAATCCTACAAATCCTGTTTTATCCGGGATTTTTAGTTCCTGTCGGAGTTTATAATTGTATCCCAGCCGGATATGAAAGTTTTTTGTTGGGAGTATTTCAAGACCAAAAACCAAATGTCTCATTACATTATCTCCAAACTTGGCCAAATTGCTTTTTTCATCAGTAGTAACATTCGGATCCGCTTCATCAGCTTTCTCCTTCTCAGTTTTATATCTTAAATTGGGTGTTTCAAGATGTCTTGCCAATATGGAAAAACGAAACGGTGCATGTTTTAACTTTTTTGTAATTCCAAATTGCAGTTCAAAGGGTAAAGGTTCATGATCTCCTCCGGAGTAATATGTAGTAAACTGAGTTCCTAAATTTTTCATGACAAAAGAGGCTGAAAATAGTTGTTCCTCGTTGTAATATGTAATCCCTGCATCCAATGCCATGCCAAAAGATTTGTATGTTTCCAGTTTTGAGCCAATGGCTTTTAAGGTACCTCCAACAATGAACAGACTATCTAGGATTGGCCTTGAATAATATGCATTCACAGAATATTCTCTTGCTCCAAAATTGCCATATCTGTTTGCATACTCATCAGCTTCGCGAAAATCTCCATAATCTATATAATGTATTCCCAGTCCAAAATTTCCGTATCTTTTAAATGTTCTTGCATAGGAAGCATATCCGTAATTGATATCAGCCAGGTAATTTACATAATTCAGGCTTACCTGATTTGACATGGAGCCATTTAGTAAAGATGGATTGTAATAAACAAGAGTAAGATCATCATCGTAAATGCTGATTTGCTGTCCTCCCAAAGCACCTATTCTTGCAGAGCTTGTTAAATTCAGAAATTCATAGGTGTTATCTCCTCCCGACTGGGAAAATGCAACACTTAAGTTAAGTGTTAAACAAAAAATGATCCATCTCCTTAACATAGTAATCCAGAGGTTAATTTATCCTGCCATTCGGTAAAAATAAAAATATTGAGTAAATAAAAGCCCGATAATTAAACGACAAAAGGTTTTTTTTAGTATTATTTGATTTTCATCTTATGTTTATCTTTGAAATTTACATGAAAGCATTTTATCCATGCCAAAAGAGAAAATCGCATTCATTATTAATCCGGTATCTGGAAGAAAACAAAAATCTGATAAATCTGAAATCATCAGAAAAACTCTGGATAAAACGAAATTTAAACCCCTGATTTATCATACTGAATATGCAGGTCATGCATATGAACTTACTGAAAAAGCAGCCAAAAAAGGCTGTAAAACAGTGGTGGCCGTTGGCGGAGACGGAACAGTGAATGAAGTTGGAGGAGCAGCAATTCAATGGAATATGACCATGGGCATTATCCCTTCAGGTTCAGGAAACGGATTGGCTCGTCATCTGAAGATCCCTGTCGATACTGTTAAAGCAATAAAACTTATTAACAAAGGAAACAAAATGCTCATTGATGTGGGGAAACTGGAGAATAAATGGTTTTTCTGCACATGCGGGATTGGTTTTGATGCCAGGATCGGCAGGAAATTTTCAAAAACAAAAGTCAGGGGATTCGGCTCTTATGTAAAAACTGTTATTCGCGAGTTTAGGAGATACAACTCACGGAAATATAAAATCATTATAGACAACAAAAAAATCGTGCGAAGAGCATTCCTGATTACTGTTGCCAATGCCTCTCAATATGGTAATAATGCAATGATTGCTCCCGGCGCAAAAATCGATGATGGATTGCTGGATGTATGCATCCTTAAACCATTTCCTGTCATGAAAGTCTTTGCTCTTGCCATCATGCTGTTCAGACACTCTATTGATGAAAGTAGCTATTATGAAGTATTAAAAGGAGAAAAAATTCTATTCAAAAAGAAAAAAGCAAAATATCGCTTTCATTATGATGGTGAACCCATTAAAATCAGGAAAGAAAAAATCAGGATAACTGTTCAACCGAAATGTCTGGATGTAATCATTCCGGGCAGCACCAGGTAAATCTCTGTTTAGCAACTGACTTTAATCTATGATCTTCAAGCGATATTTCAATACAATTCATCTTTTTCTTAACCTGGTATACATTCTGAAACCTGAAATTCCCCCGGCCTGAGAAAATAACAATCCGGAAATTGTAATAAGTATTCCAAGGAGTTTAACGAAAGTGAGATTTTCACCAAGCAAGGGAATAGCCAAAATGGCCGTAACAATTGGTATAAAATTAGTAAATACAATTGCTTTTGAGATCCCTAATTTTTTTATCCCCTGAACAAAGAAAATAAATGCAACTGTTGAGGCAAAAAATGAAAGGTAAAAAACAGGCATAAAATCTTTCCAAGTATATGTACTATCGATAAACCCTTTAAAATCAAATGCCATGAAAACAGGAATAAAATAGAATGTTCCAATTAAATTCTGATAGGAAACAATAGTCAGGGCATTATAATTCTCCAATAATTTTTTAAGGACGATAGCATATCCCTGTGTTGATAATACTGCAAGCATAATCAGCAAAATACCATACCATGGGGCATTCCCCATTTTTCCGTCTACATAAACAATTGTCACCACTCCGGCAAATGAAATCAGAATGCCAAGATAGTTATTAACAGACAGTTTTTCTTTGTAAAAATAGTATCCGAAAAATGGAGCAAACAAGGGTACTGTCGCAATGAGAACGGATGCTAAGGTTGAAGAAACATACAACAAGCCATGGCTTTCTCCTATAAAGTATAAAAAAGGTTCAAACAGAGCGATCAAAAGGAAAAGTTTAATGTCTTTCCTTTTCAGTTTATTCAATCTTTTAATGAGTTTTGAAAAGCCTATTAACAGAGGGAAAGAAAGAAGCAACCTGAACAAAATTACAGTAATGGGTTTAAATTCAGGGTATGCTTGCTTATACCAGATAAAACTCATTCCCCAAAAAACCATTGCTACAATTAACATAAGATATGTGCTGCTTCTGTTCATTGGTATTCTATTTTAGTGAGGGCTGTTGCATTTCAACTTTTTGATGGTATTAAAAAATTCTGTAAATTTAATCTAAATTTAGATAAGCCTCTGATCTGAAGAGTATTTTGGGGGAAAGGGGAAATATGAACCTATAGAATATTAATAAAAGTTAAATCATTTTTGAATTATAAAATATATCTTTGCAGTTCAGCGTTGTATGACTGAATTTATAAGATTTTATAAAACATTAATGGAAACAATTTGTTATATTGTTTGAACTTATTTATTTGCTATTATTTAAGCTATTATGAGGCAACTTAAAATTACAAAATCAATCACGAACAGAAACAGTGATTCATTAGAAAAATATTTGCATGATATTGGTAAGGAAGAACTTATTACACCTGAAGAGGAAGTTGAATTGGCAAAGAGGATCAAGCGAGGGGATCAGGAAGCACTTGAAAAACTAACAAAAGCAAATCTTAGGTTTGTCGTGTCAGTGGCAAAACAATATCAACATCAGGGATTAAGTCTGCCTGATTTGATCAATGAAGGAAACTTAGGACTTATAAAGGCTGCTAAAAAATTTGATGAAACCAAGGGCTTTAAATTTATTTCTTATGCTGTTTGGTGGATCAGACAATGTATATTGCAGGCACTTGCCGAACAATCACGTATCGTTCGTTTGCCATTGAATAAAATCGGTGCATTGAATAAAATTAACCGGACCTTTACTCAATTGGAACAGGAACATGAAAGAGAACCTTCTCCCGATGAAGTAGCCGAAGCTCTTGATCTGCCTGAAGAAAAAATTGCATCTACTCTTGAATTACAGGGCAGACATCTTTCCGTAGACGCCCCCTTCCAGGATGGAGAAGATAACAGTTTGCTGGATGTTCTTAGTAATCCTGACTCACCAAATACTGATGAATTCTTGATGGAAGAATCTCTTAAACAGGAAATTGAACGTACATTAAATACGCTTCCTGAAAAAGAAAGTAAGGTCATCAGACGATTCTACGGCATTGGTTGCAAACAAATGTCATTAGAGGAAATTGGTGATTCAATAGGCATCTCCCGTGAAAGAACAAGGCAAATAAAAGAAAAAGCCATAAAACACTTGAGGCAACGAGCAAAAAGCAAGTTGCTCAAAACGTATCTTGGGTAAAACCAAAAGGGTTGTTTCAATTTATTGAGACAGCCCTTTTTCTTTTATTGCCATTCAAACAGGTAATATCTAAGAAATTCATAGTGATAATGTTCACTCTCACTCTGTTTTTGTAATCCTTAAAGTTTTACTTTTGAACCAATTTCTCTTTGATTTGAGAAAAATTTCCTTACTCCACGATCTAGTAATACAGAATAACAATTGTATAATATTAGTCTGAATGAAATAAGGTATATATAAACCCAATCTGGGTTTTGTGGGAAATTTCATACGTTCGTTTATGAAATTCATTTATGAAACGGGGTTATGAGACTAAGGTAAGAAATAAAGGTTGCAAACAATTTTTGGATTAAGGTTAAAAAAATTATTTTTTGTAAATGAATTAAATCCAAAACAATCTTATACTCAACGAATTTATGTGACCCCGGTGGGGCTCGAACCCACGACCCGCAGATTAAGAGTCTGCTGCTCTGCCAGCTGAGCTACGAGGCCGCTGCAAAAATAGAAAAATCATTTTATCAGACATGAGTTGTGTTCAAATAAAATATCCAGAACTTTATTTACTCTGGATTCCCGATGTCACTGTCTTATTCCTTTTTGCCTTGTCTTGTTCATTACCGAGGTTGTAGTTGCTATTATTCCTGAAACGACATATATTCTTTTTTATATTGGTTTGACCTCTTTAGATATAATCATTTTATTGTTCAAAAAAGCAGACAAGGAATTTCATTCAATTTAACCTTAGAATAACGAAATTATGAGTAAGTAATGTTTTAAAAAACTTCATATATCTCAAATTGATACAATCCCATAACTGTACTTTTAATGTTCATTCGGGAAATATCTCCATTCAAAATATATAATCATGAATATGTCATAATCCAAGCTTATCTGGTTCACTTTTTCATTTCTGATACGTATAAAATATTCCATATTCATCGAAAGCTTTTCATAAAGCAATTAGAAAATTATGTATTTTTTAGTAATTTGGTGAAAAATCAAACACTTTCTATAAAAATGAAAAAGCTACTTGCCGGTTTTTTTGTCTTTGCCATCACTTCTTCATGGATTTTATCGCAGGATCAATCCATTGAAGATGAAAAGAAAGTATACAAATCTGAAGAGAACAACAGATTGTATGTAAATAAGGATCTCGGCATATATCTCTGGTTATCGACATCTCCCGATTCAAATGCTGAGAAAATCCGTTTGATGAGCGAATCATCAAAAAAGTATTCAAACCCGATGTTTTTTGATACGGAAGGGTACAATACGGTCAGATCACCATGGAGAGTGGATACAACAACCAAGATCCCTATTTATCCTCGCGAGGATATAATTTTCGAAGTTTACGCTGATGGCCTTCCTCCGTTTAGCAGATCAGTATTCCGGGCCTCTTCTTCCACGATGATCGGAGGAAAAAAATATTATGGATCCGATCTTCAGGTTGAAATACATGCATCTGATGCAGTATCGGGCATAGAATCAATAAAATACTCTTTTAATGACAAGCCATTTACAGAATACAAAGAAGAACTGACAGGATTCAAAGAAGGAGAAAATATCCTTATTTATTATAGTACCGACAATGTTGGCAACAAGGAAAAAACAACCGAAAAAGTATTTTATATCGACAACACACCTCCCACTACCGATTTTGTAATTGACGGAATGACAAACGAAAAATACGTTTCAGCAAATACGACAATACAACTCACAAGCACTGATTCCTTATCAGGAGTCAAGGCAATTTACTACCGTATAAATAGCGGGGACATTAACAGATATTATAAACCGATACCTGTGAGTCTTCTTGCAGCCGGTGCAGGAACTATCAGCTTTTATGCTGTTGATAATCTTGGAAACAAAGAAACCGAACAGGTAATAGGTGGTAAAGAAAGTGCTTTGGAAAATGAGACCTCATCCACACCTGAAAATATTACATTTGAGTTTTATGTAGACAGGGACCCTCCTGAAATTAAACTATCCGTTGAGAATGATATTTACAACGGGAAATACGATTTTATTTCATCCCGCAGTAAGATTAAGATCGAAGCAAAGGATGAAAAGGCCGGAGTTGAAAAGATCTTATACAGTATCAATTCAAATATTCTTGATAATGAATATAGTGAACCATTTGCTATCGATATTGAAGGTTTAAAGTATTTGCGTATTAAAGCATCAGATTATGTGGGAAATGTATCTCCTGTTCAGATTCATGCTTATTTCTGTGATATTACACCACCGACTACAAGTGTCACAATAAGTTCGCCAAAGTATGCTTCTCGGGATACCCTGTTTGTTTCCGATAAAACAAAGATTTCAATAAATGCAAGTGACAATCAATCGGAAATAAAAGAAATAACGTATTATTTGAACAGTGAGGAGAGCATGGTTTATAATTCTCCGTTCACAATCACAAAACCCGGTTTCCATATGTTGTCCTGGACTTCCTCAGACAATGTAAATAATACAGATGCCGTTAAAACACAACAGATTTTTGTCGACAATATCCCCCCGGTTATACATTATCATTTTAGTGTTGAATCTATAGGGAATAAAACCATAAGAGATGAAGTATACACTATTTACCCAACCAATACAATGCTTTACATTGCAGCAACAGATGCCAGTTCAGGGGGAGAGAAAATAGAATATAAAATCAATGAAGGAAGCAAACTTACAGCAAACCCCATAAAAGGATTGATTCCCGGTAATTACCTTGTTGAAATTGAAGCTTTTGATGTACTGGGAAATAAAAGTATCAAGGAAATAAAATTTGCTATTGAAAAATGAGAAATCTTAAGATAGTCCATCTATCCTTCATTTTTTCTGTAATTTTTACTTTTAACCTTGAAGCTCAGGAAGAAAAATATATCGGGTTGTTTATATACAATTTCACAAAATATTTTGACTGGCCGGAAACAGCAAAAAGTGGAGATTTTGTTATTGAAGTATTGGGGCATAAGTCGGTCTATGACGAGCTTTTGAGAATTACGGCAAACAAAAAGATAGGCAATCAGAATATCGTTGTTAGAAACCCTGAAACTCCTGAAGCTACAGGCAAATGCCACATCATGTTTGTCGGACACTGGCACAGCAGATATTTGCCGGTTATTCAAAACAAACTAAGCAATCATCCGTCATTGATAATTACAGAAATGGAAGGCCTTCTTGATCAGGGTTCAGCAATAAATTTTGTAATACGGGATGGTACCATTAAATTTGAAATGAAAATATCCAATGTCACCTCGCACAAGATAAAAACTGACCAGCGAATCAGAGAGCTCGCCTACAAAGTAATCGATTAATCTCCATCACAGAATTTTAACTCACCGAATTGTATCAAATCCGGTAAAAGATTGCAAAACATCAGGTACTGAAATACCTTTTGTGGTCTGATTATTTTCCAGCAATGCAGCTACAATTCGGGGAAGAGCCAATGCACTTCCATTCAGTGTGTGCGCCAGAACAGGCTTTTTTGAACTCTTATCCCTGTAACGCAGTTTTAATCGATTGGCCTGAAAAGATTCAAAATTTGAGACCGAACTAACTTCCAGCCATTTTTTCTGAGCAGCAGAAAATACCTCAAAATCATATGTTAGTGCAGATGCAAAACTCAGATCACCTCCACAAAGTTGCATAATCCGATAGGGCAGATTAAGCTTTTGAATGAGACTTTCAACATGAAGAACCATCTCTTCCAGAGTCTTATATGATTTATCCGGATGTTGAATCTGAACAATTTCCACTTTATCAAACTGGTGCAAACGATTCAACCCGCGTACATCTTTGCCATAAGAGCCTGCTTCCCTTCTGAAGCAAGGTGTATAGGAAGTTTTTTTTATGGGAAATTCACTCTCATCCAATATAATATCCCGGTAAATATTTGTCACAGGTACTTCAGCTGTAGGAATCAAATAAAAATTGTCTGAGGTTACATGATACATCTGGCCTTCCTTATCAGGGAGTTGTCCGGTTCCAAAGCCCGAATCCTCATTCACCATCAAGGGAGGAAGAACTTCCTCATAACCTGCATTCTGGTTTTCATCGAGGAAAAAATTTATCAATGCTCTTTGAAGTTTCGCGCCCCTTCCGGTGTATACAGGAAAACCTGCGCCTGTAATCTTGTTCCCAAGCTCAAAATCTATTAATTTGTATCTGGCAGCAAGCTCCCAATGAGGCATTGCTCCTTTCATTAATTCAGGGACAGAACCTCCTTCACGTATAACCAGGTTATGATCTGAATTTGTCCCGGCAGGAGTTGATTCATGAGGAATATTCGGGATTTGAACCAACAGATCATCAAGTGATTTGTTCCTGTCATTTAATCTTTGATTCAGTTCTTTTACTTTATCCTTAATAAGAACCGTTTTTTCTTTCATCCTGTTTGCTTCTTCAGTCTTACCTTCTTTAAATAGTATACCAATCTGTTTTGATAATGAGTTTAACTCACCCTCCAGAGAATTGGTCTCATTTTGTATATGCCTTCGCTGTTTGTCAACTTCCAGGATTTTATCCAGAATTAAAGCTGCATCGAAATTTTTAATTTTTAGTTTTTCAATTACAATTTTGGCGTTTTCTCTAATGAAATTGATTTGAAGCATTACAAACAAAAGTTAGGAATAAAAAAACTCCTGCAAATTACAACAACTTAATCTACAGGAGGTGATTCTATCAAAGAATTTTTCAGATTATTCAGCAGGTGCAACAACTGAAACATAAGATCTGTTGTTTCTCTTTTTTCTGAACTCTACAATACCGTCAATAAGAGAATACAATGTATGGTCCTTTCCTATTCCGACATTCGTGCCGGGATGATGTTGTGTGCCGCGTTGCCGAACTAAGATATTTCCGGCTTTGGCAAACTGACCACCGTATATTTTTACTCCAAGGCGTTTGCTTTCCGATTCACGACCATTTCTTGAACTTCCAGCTCCTTTTTTATGTGCCATTTTTACTTAATTATTATTTATTAACTAACTCTCTTTCTTTTGATTTGCAGGCTTAGTAACTTTTTTTGCCTGAGGTTTTTTTGCTGTTGCCGATTTAGCTTTTGACTGAGGTTTTGTTTCTTTTTTTGCAACAGTACTTTTTGCTCCCGGCGAAGCTTTGGATTTGTTTTCTGTTTTTTGTGCCGTTGATTTTGACGAAGTTTTAGGTTGTGACTCCTTTTTCCGGGAAGTATCTTTTGGCACTGGTTTTTTAGCTTCAGAAACTTTTCCTTCAGTTGTTGCCTTTTGCACAGGTTTTGTTTCTGCTTTTTTTACGGGAGTTGCAGCTTTCCCCGGAGCAATACTTTGAATAAGAAGCTCAGTCAATAGCTGACGATGACCATTAAGTACTTTATATCCCTTCCTTTTTTTCTTTTTAAACACTTTGACCTTATCACCTTTTACATGAGATACAATAGTAGCTGAAACAACCATATCCTTCACAACAGGAGTTCCAACCTGTATTTTCCCATTGTCATCAACGAGAAGTATCTGATCAAAATCGACTTTGCTTCCTTCTTTGCCTACCAGCCTGTTTACAAAAATTTTCTGATCTTTCTTTACCTTTATTTGTTGTCCGGCTATATCAACTATTGCGTACATTTTAAGTATGTTAATTTCTGTTTTGGAACTTGGGAGTGCAAAAATATAAATTTTAATCGAACTACAAACAAAACAGAATAAATAAAATACGTGTTTGATGTCATAATTCAATAAAACCGAATTTCAGTCGTTTTTTTAATCATACTGCAGGAAGACGTTTTCTTTTGTATCTGTTTTTATGCTGATTTATCACTCTTACATATTTCACTATATTTGTAAAGCGTTTACTTAATTTTCAGAATTTAGGAATCATTTCTCAATGGATAAGATTAAACTAAATGTATTGGGCATCTCCTATAGTCAGACTCAAACTGGTGCTTATGCTTTGGTCCTGGCAGAGGAAAATGGGAAAAGACGTATTCCTATTATCGTTGGAGGATTTGAAGCCCAGGCAATAGCTATTCAATTGGAAGGCTTAAAGCCGCCTCGCCCATTAACCCATGATTTGTTCCATAATTTTGCCCGCACATTTAAAATCGATATTCTCGAAGTTACAATACATAAACTTGAAGAAGGTGTTTTTCATTCAAAATTGACATGCCACAATGGAATAGATACCATTGATATCGATACACGCACTTCTGATGCAATAGCACTGGCTCTGAGGTTTAAGTGCCCAATTTATACAACCAGTGAAATAATAGACAGGGCAGGCATAGTGCTTGATTTTGAACAAGAATCTGATGAATTCGATGAAAAAGAATCTGAATCAAAAAAGGACATTGAAGTTCAGGATGATCTGAAGGATAGCAAACTCAGTGAACTAAATATCAAAGATCTGGAACATTTGCTTCAAAAAGCAATTAAGGATGAAGATTACGAAAAAGCATCAAAAATTCGAGATGAATTGAATCGAAGAAAAGCAAATTAGTCACTCTCTCATTGTATAGTTCATTCCAAATTTCACAAGTAGTTCATATCGGATTTGTATCATTTAATTTTAAAACATCAATCGAATACAGGAATAAAAGTTTACAAATTCAAAATGCACTCCAAAATCAAAGAAAATTAATAAATTGCTTACTTGGTGAATGATTAGTTAATTTGATAAAATGAATTCCCAAAAAATAACCAGATCCAGTGTTTATAGTATCGAGGAGTTTACCAAAATATCTTCTGTTGGGATGTTTTGGTGCGATAGAGCAGGCCGTTTGATTAAATTAAATGATTCCCTTCTGAATTTATTGAATTTTAAAAATGAAAATGAAGCACTTAAAGCTTTTAACCAAAATGTATTTCATGTCTTTCAGGATGCTCATCTGATAAAAAACCTCGTCGAAGATATTCAACCCAAAGGTGCTTCTGCTCATCATATTGTTAAACTATCTGTTCCAAAGAAAAAGCCTTTAACCATTTCTCTGATTTTGGAAAAAGTTAACCTTGAAGAAGAATTAATCATTGGATATTGCAGTCTTTTAAAAAATTTAGTTCCACATTCTGATTTTGAAGAAAATTATACCCCGTCTGATGTTCCTGTCAAAACTCAGGGGATCCCAAAAGATTTGCAGCAAACTGATGTTTTAAATAATATTCCTTATCTCACCTGGTTAAAAGACAAAAATGGGAGATACCTGGCTGTAAACAATTCATTTATCGAATTCTTTCATCTGAATCATGATCAAATTCTGGGAAAAACCGATCGGGATATTTTCCCCCTGGAAATTGCTCTAAGGCATGAAGCCTATGACAAAGAGATGAAAAAAAACAAAAAACGATTGCTTAAGGAAGATAATTGGGGAGATGAAAATACTGCCTGCTGGGTAGAAATTTATACAACTCCCATATTTGACGATAAAAAATCCCTTATTGGAATATCAGGCATTTCCAGCGATATTACAAACAGAAAAACAATGGAGGATACGATTATCCGAAATGAAGAACATTTCAGATCTCTTCTTAAGTATTCTTCAGATGCAATAACAATTCTGGATAAATCGGGGAAAATAATTTTTGAAAGTTCGTTACGCAATAGAATTTCAGATTTCATGATTGATGAAATCATTGGGAAATCTTATCAGGAAATAGTGCATCCGGAAGATGTCATTAAATATAAAGAATGTCTTGATACAATTATGGACGAACCCGGAGCACAAACAAAATGTGAATACCGGAGTTTGCATAAAAATAAAAAATGGAAATATGTTGAATCAATATTTTCCAATCATCTTGATAATCCGTCAATACAAGGGATCGTAGTTAATACACGTGATATTTCCGACCGTAAAATGGCAGAATTAAAAGAACGTGTTTATCATGACAATTTGATCTTTTTGAGTAATTCGGCTCTTGAACTTTTAGGTCTGTCTGACAGGGACGAGATTTATAAATTCATTGGCAAGAAATTGTATGGTTTTCTCGAGAATTCAGTAATTATTGTATCATCGTATGAAGAGAATCAAAAATGTTTCGAAATAAAAGAAATAGAAGGAATTGAAGAACATTTGTCGATCATACACAAAACAATTGGTATAGATCCCAGGGGACTTCAATATGGAAATAATTATTTGCCTGAAAACCTTGAGAATAGTGGAAATGTCACAATTCTTGCCGAAGGACTTGAGAAAATTGAACTCAATAAAGTAAAAAAGGCAGATATTAAAAAAACTTCCAAAGCACTCAATGTGAATAAGGTATATAATATCTCCATGGCTCGTGACAACAAACTGCTTGGAAATATTACCATCCTGACTCTGAACAAAACAATCATTAAATTTAAACATATCCTAGAGACTTTTGTCCACCAGATATCAGTAGCCCTCCATAGAAGTCAACTGGAATATGAACTCTTACAGGCAAAAACCAAAGCGGAAGAATCTGATAAGTTAAAAACTGCCTTCCTGGCAAACATGTCGCATGAGATCAGAACTCCGATGAATGGTATACTGGGATTTGCCGAGATGCTTAACGATGAATTCCTGAGTGAAGGAAACAGGAAAAAATATGTTGAAATAATCAACAACAACGGCAAAATGCTTATGAGCCTGATAGATGATATTATTGATTTTGCGAAGATTGAGGCTGGCCAGATCAAAATACTCAACCAGGAGTTTTCCTTAAATTCTCTGTTAACCCAGATACATGCTTCTTTTCTTTCAGAAAGCCTCAAGAAAGATAAAACAAGTGTAAAACTTCGTATCAGAAAAGCTTTTGCCAATGAAGAATGCTACATTCAGTCAGATCCAAATCGCCTAAGACAGATTTTAACAAACCTGGTGGGCAATGCTTTCAAATTTACAAAAGAAGGTTATATTGAATTCGGGTATATTGCTCCTGAAGAAGGGATGATGGACTTTTATGTGAAAGACACAGGGATTGGAATTCCTGAAGACAAGATAGGGCTGATCTTTGAACGCTTTGTTCAGGCAGATTACTCCAGATCAAGAAAATATAGCGGTTCCGGACTTGGATTGGCAATTTCGAAAGGATTTGTTGAATTATTAGGAGGAAAAATGTGGGTTGAATCCAAATTAAATGAAGGTTCCACTTTTCATTTTTCAATCCCATATACACCCTCAAAGAAAAAAACTCAGTCGGATATTGACGAAAAGAAACCAAAAGCAGATTACAACTGGCAGAATAAAGTTTTTCTGATTGCTGAAGATGATACATTTAGCTATAAACTACTTGAAGGATTCCTGAAAAAAACAAATGCCGAAATTCTTCATGCAGAGGATGGAAAACAAGCTGTGGAAATCTGCAGGGAAAATAGCAAAATCGATTTGATATTAATGGATGTTCAAATGCCTGATATGAATGGTATTGAAGCTACAAAACTGATCAAAGAATTTCGCAAAGATCTTCCCGTTATAGCCCAGACTGCAAATGCCATTGCAGAAGAAAAACAAAAATGTTATGAGGCAGGGTGTAATGATTTTGTAACAAAGCCCATCAATATCAGTGAGTTGTTCGTGAAAATAGACCAATGGCTCACCCCTAAACAACCATGAATACAATTCATATTCTCTTTATTGTTTCTTTGTTCATTGGTATTCTCTATTTCATTGTAGTTCTTAAACTTTGGTATGCATGGAAGAACATTCCGATACATACAGAACTGTCAGATAACAACCATACCGAAGTAAGTGTTATTGTTGCCGCCCGCGATGAAGAATATACTCTTCCCGATTTGATGATAGATATACTGAATCAAGCCTATCCAAACCATCTCTTTGACGTCATTCTGGTTGATGATCATTCAAAAAAAAAAATATCAAATCTTCCTTTTTTTAAAACCACCGAAGCTAAAAACCTGAGAATACTCGAATTGCCTGAAGGAACCATCGGTAAGAAAAAAGCTCTTCATTTCGGTGCCTTAAGAAGTAATGCCGAACTGTTACTATTTACTGATGCAGATTGTAGATTAACTCCTGAATGGATTCAATCGCATGTGACAAAATACACAAAGGATCGTCCTGACTTAATTATTGGATTGGTGGATTATCTGACTTATGCCGGGGTTATGAAAAAGTTTTTCAGACTTGATTTAATCAGTCTGGTTGTTGCAGGTGCCGGTTCTGCTTTTGCAGGAAGACCAACCCTGTGCAATGGTGCAAATCTCGCTGTGAAAAGAGATGTATACATGCAATTGGTTGATCATATCATCCCGAATGTTCCTTCAGGCGACGATGTATTTCTTTTACACCAGTTAAAAAAAAACAGTAACAAGCCTATCTCTGTTTTAAAATCAAAACAAGGGATAGTGAAAACGCAGACTCCGGAAAATGTATTGGAATTTTTTAATCAACGAATCAGATGGGCATCAAAAGGCAAATTATATTCAGATCCAGATACCATTTTATTATCATTACTAATATTCATTGCCAATATTGCTATGGCTATATCATTAGTTCTCTGTCTGGTGTCATTTGGCAAATTATGGTATTTTCTTTCATTGATAATCCTTAAGATTACAGGAGATATATTTGTTGTTGGAAGCGGATTAAAATATTTTGGTAACACCAAACACCTATTATGGTTACCCCTATTTGAGTTATTTTATCCTTTTTACGTTTTATTGGCAGCAGTAAGTGGTATATTCAATGCCTATTCATGGAAACCCATCAAAAAGAATAAATGAACTACCTCGAAGCAGAGCTGTCGAGGTATCAAAAAGGAACTTAAATTCTATCGCTGCAAGCAGCGGAGTACCAGCCTGCCGGCTGGCAGGTTAAACTCATTTATCCCGATACGCTACACTATCGGGATTATTCCCTCTGGTCATGAGATCACTTCGTTATGTTCGTTCAACTTACAAATTTCAATGCACTACCCTGCCTATTCGGCAGGCAGGGTTTTTAAAATTTGAGTTTCACGAATAAAATCATTCTGCCAGTACAAAGTTTTTAGAGATGCGTGTATTTGCATTTGAAATTACCAGTACATAATTTGCAGGCTTCAGGTCGACAATAATTCCGGATAAATCAAAATCATGCAATCCAACAGCAGAAGTCTCCCTGTAAAAAGAATTTATTAATTCGCCCGAAGCATTGAAAATTTCAAAATAATAACTTCCTTCACTTAAAGCATTTAGCCTTACATTAAGTGTCTTACTTGCCGGATTTGGGTAGATTTCAACATCCTCTTTATAAAACTGTTCAACACTTTTTAATGCATTTACATTATATGCTGCCTGATGATGTATACTTTCGGAATTCCTGGTTTTAGTAATATATGTTGTTAAAACAAGCAACGGATACCTGTGCGCCGAATTGTACCAGCGATATGTGATGATATAAACCTCCTGATCAAGGTTTGAATAATGGTTGGTATATTCTTTTTCGGTCCTGATCCTAAGCGCGTTTTCATATATTGTGTTGCCTGGAAGTATTAACGTTCCATATGCATCTGCTTCAACAAAATAAGATCCGTTTATTGTGCTGTTTATGGTGCCATGATATGAAGCAGTACCTTCAACACGTCCGGAAAATACATCTTTGAATGCAAAAGGAAACTTTATTTTAATGAATGGTTGAGAAAAATGGATCTGATTTTTCCCATCATCAGTAGAATATCCGAATTGTTCCATCTTATCCTCACTAACTTTGAAAAAGAATCTTGAATTAAATTCCGTCAATTCCGTATTCGATTCCGGAAAGGATTTGCCAAATTCTGAATCCTTGGATTCATTGATAAACCCTTTAAAAGATTTAATGAACCTAAGTTCACTGAAATCCCAAGTTACATCTGATCCTGCTATTCCGGGATCCACGAATGAACAATAGGACATCGGATTATGTACACCTGGTTTTAAGGCATGATTTTCAAACTTAAGAACAGTTTGAGAGTACGATATCGCAAAACAACTTATTGAAAGAATAAGAACAATTATCTTTTTCATGACAATTGGATTTAAACGTTCTATTAAAGATAATAAAATAAAAGGAGTTAGTTTCCGGTTAATTGCCTAATTCTGAGATGAATTTTATTCTCATTAATCGTATATCTTCAATCGAGTATTCATCTTCCCCAAGTTCATTGACGGCATCCTCGATAGACTCGGTTTCAGCTTCTTCACGAAAGTATTCGTAAATATCCTGCTGATGTTCAGAATCCATTACGCAATTTAAATAGTAATCAAGATTCAATTTTGTTCCTGAATTTACAATGGCCTCAATTTCGTCCAGCAATTGATTCATGCTTATGCCTTTTGCATCAGCAATATCATCCAGTGGAATTTTCCTGTCAATACTCTGAATGATATATACTTTAAGTCCCGATTTATTTACAACAGATTTGACAATCATATCCTGGGGACGAATTATTTCTTTCTCCTCAACATATTTGGCTATCAATTCAACAAATTCTTTACCATATCGTTTTGCCTTTCCGACTCCGACTCCTGAAATATTCTGAAGTTCTTCAAAATTCGTTGGATACTGAATTGCCATGTCCTCCAGCGAAGGATCCTGAAAAATTACAAATGGAGGTACTTTTAGCTTCTTTGAGATCTGTTTTCTCAGATCTTTCAGTATTTTAAATAATTCCTCATCAACGGCTCCCGATCCGGCCTGAGTATTTACGATAATATCTTCATCTTCTGTATCCGGATAATCATGATCTTCTGCTAACAGGAAAGAATATGGATTCTCAAGATATTTCAAACCCCTCTCTTCCATCTTCAGCAGTCCGTAATTTTCAATTTCTTTCTGCAAAAATTTTGCAATCAGTGCCTGTCTTATTACCGCATTCCAGAATTTAATATCATGGCCATCTCCGGACCCAAACTCATCAAGATGATGATGTTTGTATGACTTAATGGCCTGTGTTTTAACTCCTGCTAATATATTGGCAATATGATCAGCTTTAAATTTTTCCTTGACAGCAATAACTGTGTTCAGGACTTTTACAATATCGTCTTTCCCTTCGAATTGTTTTTTCGGATTCAGGCAATTGTCACAATTATCACAATTTTCAGTCATTTCCTCCCCGAAATAATTGAGCAATTGTTTCGGGCGGCATACAGAGGATTCAGCATAGGAAACTGTTTCAAGAAGCAATTGTTTTCCAATTTCCTGTTCAGCAACAGGTTTGCCTTGCATGAATTTCTCAAGTTTTTGTATATCCTTATAGCTGTAAAATGCAATGCATCTGCCTTCACCGCCATCACGACCGGCTCTTCCGGTTTCCTGATAATACCCTTCAAGACTTTTGGGAATGTCATAATGAATTACAAATCTAACATCTGGCTTATCAATGCCCATACCAAACGCTATTGTCGCTACAATAACATCTATATCCTCCATCAGGAATTTGTCCTGATTTTCAGTTCGCGTTGCAGCATCCATACCGGCATGATATGGTAAGGCTTTTACTCCATTTACCTTAAGGGTTTCGGCAAGGTCCTCTACTTTTCGCCGGCTTAAACAGTATATTATCCCCGATTTGCCCTGGTTGTTCCGAATGTATTTAATAATTTCTTTGGTAGCATTTTTCTTCTGACGTACTTCATAGTATAAATTCTCACGCCTGAATGAAGATTTAAAAACATTGGCATCGAGCATTTCAAGATTTTTCTGAATGTCATGCTGCACTTTTGGCGTAGCAGTTGCTGTAAGTGCTATAATCGGAGCTTTCCCTATTTTATTGATAATCGGTCTGATACGTCTGTATTCCGGTCTGAAATCATGTCCCCATTCAGATATACAATGTGCCTCATCAACTGCATAAAAAGAAACTCTCACCTGCTTTAAAAAATTGATATTCTCATCTTTTGTAAGGGATTCAGGAGCTACATAAAGCAGCCTCGTTTTGCCGTCTATAACATCTGTTTTTACCTGGTTGATCTGACTTTTTGTGAGCGATGAATTCAAAAAATGAGCTACCCCATCATCTTCGCTGAAACTTCGCATCGAATCAACCTGATTTTTCATTAAGGCGATAAGTGGAGATATTACTACTGCTGTTCCGTCAAGAATAAGTGATGGCAACTGGTAACACAAAGATTTTCCTCCTCCGGTTGGCATAAGTACAAAAGTATCCTTCCCAGCCAAAACATTCTTTATTATCAGCTCTTGATTTCCTTTAAAACTGGTGAAACCGAAATACTTTTTCAGTACTTCATTAAGAGAAATGTCTGTTCCAACACTCATTATCTCCTCGATTAATTTCTAGGGTGTGTTTCTTATTCCGGATTTGATTTAGAGGATTTGAAATTGCTTGTTAATATACGCACCAAAGTATAAAAAGTTATGAATTCATATATCATTTGCAATTCAGTCAATAACTCGCCTCCTTTCTATATTAAAAATACTAAGTTTTTTTTAAACAGTCACAATATCAGAAATCATTATTAACTATGTTTGTGTGAAAATAAGAGATGATACTATATGAGTAAGAAGGATAATAATGAAATGACCTTTCTCGAACATCTTGAAGAACTTAGATGGCATATTATACGATCATTGATTGTCGTAATACTTATTGGAATACTGGCTTTTATCTATAAGAAATTTGTATTTGATGTCATTATCCTTGGCCCAAGTCAATCCGACTTCTTTACCAATTACTGGTTATGCCGCATAGGTACAAACTCCTTTCTGAATACTTTAAAACTTTGTATAAATTCCAATCCTGTCAAACTTCAAAACATTCAAATGGCAGGTCAATTTACTGCCCATATTAAAATTTCATTAATTGCCGGTATTATACTGGCATTCCCTTATCTTTTCTTTGAATTATGGAACTTTATAAAACCCGCATTATACACGAAAGAAAGAAAAATGGCACAAGGATCGATCGTTGCCATCTCGTTTCTCTTTTTTTTAGGGGTGGCGTTTGGATATTACATTATTTGTCCGCTTTCCATTAATTTTTTGTACAATTACCAGGTTTCAGATCTTGCGGTCAATGATATCAAATTGATGTCATATATTTCCTTGATTGCAAGTGTTTGTCTTGGTTCAGGAGTATTGTTTGAATTGCCTGTAATTGTAATGTTCTTAAGTAAAATAGGACTGTTAACACCTGCATTCCTTAAAAAATACCGAAAACATGCTATTTTAATCATACTGGTTCTTTCGGCAATTATTACGCCTCCTGATGTGTTCAGTCAGATATTGGTAGCCTTACCCTTGTTGCTGTTATATGAGATAAGTATTCAAATTTCTGCAAGAATTACAAAAAAACAGGAAATGATCAGTGAGAAAGAAAAAAAATGACAACTATTTGATAATACACATGTCTTTTATAGAATAAAATTTACCATAATAGTACTATATTCAGACTTTTTAGCATACTCTCGCAATGGTATTAAGGAAATTTTTCATTTTACTGCTTGTTATAGTTTTATATGGTAATTTAAGTGCGCAAAATACACTTATCCGGGGTACTGTTAAAGATGCAGAGACAGGAAAACCCCTTCCATTTACCAACATAGTTTTTCTTCATAGTACAGTTGGGACAATTAGTGATTTTGACGGAATTTTTTACCTGGCAACCGAACAGGCAACTGATACCCTTATTGTATCAAGCCTGGGATATATCCCGTATAAAGTGCCAATTAAAAAAGGATCTGTTCATGAGTTACAGATCAATCTGCAACCAACAAGCCTTGCTATTGAAGAAGTGGTTGTCACACCGGGTGAAAATCCTGCCTTCAGAATATTACGCGAAATAGAAAAAAACAAGAAAAAAAACAATCCTGATCGATTTTCCAGCTACCAGTATAAATCATACAATAAACTTCGCCTTGATCTCAATAACATTGATGATAAGTTTAAAAAACAACCTATTCTAAAACAATTCCAGTTTGTTTTTGATTATATGGACAGTTCGGAAGTATTTAGTAAAAACTATCTTCCTGTTCTCATATCTGAAAGTGTTACCAACTTTTATTATCAAAAAGATCCAAAAGTAGAACGGGAAACGATTGATGCTTTTAAAATAAGTGGCATTCAGAACAACACAATTTCTCAGTTTTCAGGGAAAATGTATCAGAGACTGAATATATACAATAATTTCATGGACCTGTTTGAACCGGGATTTGTAAGTCCGATCGCTGATTTTGGAAAAATGTATTACAAGTATTACCTCGAAGACAGTGCATTTATTGATGATTCGTGGTGTTATAAAATATCATTTAAGCCCAAACGAATCCTGGAAAGAACGTTCTATGGATATTTTTGGGTTGCCGACACTTCTTTTGCTATCAAAAAA
>Ga0315543_1000719_pt1 | contig 39107 bp, 36 predicted proteins | sample SalMarSW160210MG_2_FD_203098 | JGI IMG/M metagenome (GOLD analysis project Ga0315543, IMG submission 203098) | Salt marsh sediment microbial communities from the Plum Island Ecosystem LTER, Massachusetts, United States - Salt Marsh Sediment SW1601-210 ...
CTTTTTGAATTTGTATTGAAGGAGGTGGGATACAAGTTTGCCAGCAAACATGAGTTTTGGTCGAAGAAACTGATTATGGAACACCCTTCTCTTGCCGGTCTTCTTGACAAATACAGCCCTTCACTCAAGAGAGATGTCACTGATGTCCTCTCCAACAGCTATAAGCCGCTTTATCTCTCCTCAATAGTTAACGCTCAGCTTGATGTAGACAGGTTGGATTACATGTTAAGGGACTCATACATGACGGGGGTGAACTATGGCCGATTCGATTTGCCCTGGATTTTCCGTAACCTGTCGTTAAGAACAGTAAATGAGCCAGATGAGGATGGAAGAGTAGTTGAGAAGCTGAGAATTGCTCTTGATGCCAGGCGTGGCCTCAGCTCACTCGAAGAACTCCTACTTGGTAACCTAAATCTGTACGAGCATGTTTATTACCATAAGACCGTTCAGGCAGCCAACGGAATCATTATCTCTGCATTAGTCCGGGCTATAGATATTTTACGGGAGGGAAAGGATTTGGGAATTGCGTCAAAAGCTCTGTCAAGAATTGCAAAAAACGAGGAATTGGAAGTAGATGATTATCTTGAGTTAACCGATGGCACTGTAATTTCTTGGCTCACAAGATGGTCACTGAGCGGAGACGATGAGATTCTTAGTGACTTATCCCATAGATTTCTCACTCGCAATATATTCAAATCCGTTGATTTCACAGATCTGTCTGGCAACGAAAATGCATGCTACAAAATTCGCCAACAGATCGAAGAAAAGCTGAGAGAAGATAGGAAAAATCCGCGTTACTATTGTGTCGGAATAGACTCAGACCGAATTGGCTACACACCATTGTCTCCCGATGAGATTTATGTTATTCAAAAGGATGGAATGACAAAACCCTATTCAGAGATAGTATTCAAGAAAGATGGTAACGAAGTAAGCAAATCAATTATCACGCGCTTAAAGTTACGGAAGAGTCTCTTGGTTTTGCCGGAGGAATACGTAAACTACGCCAAGGAAATCAAGGAAGGATGGACGATATGAGCATTTTCGAAAGAATCGAAAAGATAAGTGCCCTTTTATTTGCTGCAAGCCCTGAAGGTAAGATCGAGTCCAAGAAAAAGCTTCACAAGCTTGTCTATCTACTTCAGCAAGCTGGGGAAGACTTTGATGAGGACTTCATATTTTACCATTTCGGAGTTTTTTCCCCAACTTTAGCTAGCGACCTGGAATTCGCGAAAAATGCAGGCCAGATTAGGATCGAAGAACCTCAGGGTGACGATTGGGGTTATGTCATAAAACTCTCCGACAAATCACTTGGTATGCCACGAATTAGTCTGTCAGATAATGCGAAGGACCTGGTTCAGCATCTTGCGGATCGCGAGCCGCAGCTTTTGGAGACATTGAGCACGATAGTCTATTTGAATCAAAACTACTACCGAGGAAGCGCCTTGGAACAGAAGTTACGTCAATTGAAACCTGATCTCTCAGAACATTACAGCGAAGCATTCAAGCTTTCCAGAGAGCTTTTCCAGATTGACATAGAATCGTAGGACAGGTAGCCCACAGCTTTGTTGTGGGAAGTCTGAATTAAGGGATGAGATTCCAATTGCGCTTCCTCCTGTGCCAACGCGACGCACAGCCTGCCCCCTACAACAACAGATTTACCCTTGATCTTTCATTTCAAAGTTGACATAGCGCGAGCCCTGCTCTTTCACTCATGACTTTTTCCTTCCCTTGAAAAGAGCCTTTGTGATTTCGGCCACATGCCTACCCTGGAAGCGGGCAATGGCGAGCTCGTTCTCGCTTGGCATACGCTTTCCATCAGGTCCGGTGATGGTAGAGGACCCGTATGGCGAACCGCCCGAGAGCTCATTGATATCCATGAGGCGCTGCTCAGAATAGGGAACTCCCACGATAATCATCCCGAGATGCAGTAGGGTGGTGTGGAAACTTGTGATGGTGGTTTCCTGGCCCCCATGCTGGGTTGCTGTTGAGATAAACACACTCCCCACTTTGCCGATCAATGCACCTTTTTGCCATAGGCTTCCGGTTTGGTCGAGGAAATTTCGTATCTGAGCTGCCATGTTGCCGTAGCGAGTGGGCGTACCAAAAATGATGGCGTCGGCATCCGCCAGTCTATCAACCTCCGCAATAGGGATATGAGCAAATGCCTCACGGGCAACCTTAGCTCCGCTCTTCTGCAGAATATTATCCGGGACCAGCTCCTGCACCTGGTATAACTCCACAGAAGCACCTTCAACCTCCCGCACTCCCTCACCTATAGCCTCAGCCAACCGATAAACATGACCATACATGCTGTAAAAGATAATATGTGTCTTCATTTTTTGATCCTTTCCAGTCACCGTAGAGCAGTACCCGAAGCGGTTCTGCTACTTATTTCCTTTCTTTGTATTGACTATTTACGGTCTAAAAAAAATGTTTCACTATGTCAAAGCTACTAAGATACTACTCATCCGGCAAGGTTTATCTCGACGGGTGGCTCATAGTTCTGCTGTGATACGAGTTTTTAGAATTGTAGGGCAAAACCCAAAGCGGTTTTGCCTATTATGAGGATTGGCAGAACAGCTAAAGGGTTCTCCCCCACTAGTGCTTCCTTTTCCAATCTTTTTGTTGTTCTGTTAGGGTCAAGTCTGTATGAATGGACAAATGGATAAGTACCGTTTGCTGAACTGGATCGAGTTATCTCGCTCAGCGTTAGCACATAACATCAAGTCGCTGTCAAAGCTGGCCGGGGGGAGAACGCTGGCTGTGTCGGTCAAGGCGAATGCTTACGGGCACGGTCTGAGCGAGGTTGTGCGCATGCTGGATGAGATGCCCGAAGTTGACTATGTATCGGTTCACTCTCTCGAAGAGGCTGTGGCTTCACGAGAGGCTGGTTGGAATAGAAAGATCATGCTTTTGGGGCCTCTTTCACTGGATCGAGTTGAAGCGGTGATCGACTATGACCTGGAGCCGGTTATATTTGGCCAGCAGACTCTCAAAAGCCTGGGGAAAATTGCCGACAGACGCGGCAGGCAAATCAGAACGCACTTAAAGCTGGAGACCGGAACCAACCGTCAAGGGGTAACTGAAAAGGAGTTGCCGGGATTTGCAGAGGTATACAAAAGACACCAAAGCCTGAGAAAGCCGTACGGTGCCAGTACACATTTTGCGAATATCGAAGATACTACCAATCATGAGTACGCTCAATTTCAGCTGAAAAATTTTAATCGGATGGTGAAGAACATGAGCCGACTGGGTATCAGGCCGACGGTGCGCCATACGGCCTGCTCGGCGGCTTTGATTCTTTTTGACAAGACCCGATTTGAAATGGTTCGCCCCGGGATTGCAGCCTACGGGCACTGGTCCTCAAAAGAAACATATCTCTCCTATCGTCTCCAGGGGGGACAGGATAACTTGTTTCAACCGGTTTTGACCTGGAAGGCCAGGGTTACCCAGATTAAGAAGCTAACCGCCGATGCTTTTGTGGGCTACGGGTGCACTTATCGTACTACTTCCCCCACCCGATTAGCTGTTTTGCCAGTAGGGTATTATGACGGGTATGACCGTGGTCTCTCCAACCAAGCCCATGTGTTGATCAAGGGAAAGCGGGCGCCGGTGCGGGGGCGGGTCTGCATGAATCTCATAATGGTTGATATAACCGATATTAGGGGTGTGAAGTTGGAGCACGAGGTGGTACTGCTTGGTCAAAGCGGTGATGAAGTCGTTTCGGCTGAACAACTGGCTGATTGGGCGGGGACGATCAATTATGAGGTGTTGGCTCGCCTTTCGCCCACTATTTCAAGAATGGCAGTGAGGTAGGCAACTTTTCCGAAAGTCATTTGGTTTTCATTTAGGCCAGTAAGTTGTTGAAGTAGATCAAGTTCGACGGAGTTCTCCTGATAATATCACAGGAATTTACTTGACACTGCAAGGGAGAGTTTATTAATTACTTGTGAAGCATTTCACATATATAGTATGTATAGATAATTAATGTTGAGGAGTGGTAATGAGTTTCTCCCCCGTAGGAAATTCTAGTAAACGGATTTCAGAATCGACCATACACCGTTTGTCCTTGTACTACCGGGCGTTGTCCCTGTTTGAGAAGGAGGACTATGAAACTGTTTCTTCAAAGGACCTTGCCAAAGGGGAGAATCTGACCCCAGCCCAGGTTCGTAAGGACCTATCATTTTTTGGCTCTTTTGGCACTCGGGGATTAGGGTATCCGGTACATGAATTGAGAAGAAAAATTGCTTCTATTCTTGGCATTGACCGGCCGTGGCGAGTAGCTCTGATAGGGGTGGGGAATATCGGTTCGTCGTTGGTCAGTTACAAGGAGTTTCAGAAACAAGGTTTCCAGATTGTCAAGCTGTTTGATAATGACCAGCGTAAGATTGGTTCCAACCACAAGGGCATAGTCGTTTCTGACGTAAAGAACATAGAGAGGGAACTTCAGGACGCAAAAATCGAGTTGGTTATACTTGCCGTCCCGGCTACAATTGCGCAGTATATAGTCGATGATGTTGTTAGGGCAGGTGTGAAAGGGATTCTCAATTTTGCTCCAGTAATTCTGAGGGTTCCTGATGATGTGCATCTGCGTAATGAAAATATGGCGATGGAACTAGAGTATCTTTCTTTTGCTGTGGTGAACAATCAGCGTCAAAAATAGTTAATTAAAGAGTAGCAATCCCCCGTTCATGGAAGGACGGTGGACACCTCTTTTAAGCGTCTTTTTCGCTTAAGGACAACGGCTCGCATAAAGCGGGCCGTTTTTTTTCATTCGGTAAACTCTGAAGCAGTTGTTGGCAGCTCGTCTTATACTGACCGAGAATGGGTGGGGTTTACGCGGTTTCCCTTTGATTCGCAGTTTTAGCAGACAGGGAGTATCTGCAGGAGAGTTGCAAATTTCAGCTAAGCAAGGACGATATTTTACCGAAATAATTACAGGGTGCACATGAGGAAATCTTGCTTGAAAAGGTGCTTGACCACAAGGATGGAAAACAGGATAGGGGGTGGCCGTGACTGTATTGGTCATTGATGATGAAGAGATGATCAGGACTCTAACACAAAAAATCCTGTCGCGGGCAGGATTCGATGTGCTCACGGCGGAATCCGGTCAGAAGGGCATCCAGCTTTATTCTGAGCGCCGCGGCCAGGTTGATATGATCCTGTTGGACCTTACTATGGATGATATCTCTGGTGTTGAAGTGTTGAGAAAGATCCGAGAAATCTCGGGGGATTTACCGTGCATAATCTCCAGTGGGCAACCACCGGGTACTCATGAGATCCCCGACGAACTCCAGTGGAACGTTTACTTTCTGCAAAAGCCGTATCGGGCTAATCAACTATCGGATTTGGTTGGTCAAATCTTGTCGGGAGTTCAAAAGCAAACCTGACACAGCAATTCCCTCAAGCATCCCCTCTTCAGAAATCCCTTTAATAACTTCTTAAAATTTCCTATCATCTTTTTGTTCGATACGATCGTTGAAAGAGAGATGGCAGTTGTGACTTATAACAGAAGAGTGCTGGCATATATCGGGGTTTTTATTGCAATTGTTTTCGAGGCTGGCGCGTCGGCTCAACCTGCGAAACGGTTTCGTTTGGGTTACTTTGAGGGGGGTGCCTATCCCGTCAATTCAATACTGCGCGAAGAGTTTATCCGCCAGCTTAAGCTGGTCCTTCCTGAGGGATATGAGTTTGTTTTCGTACCGGAAGGATACCGGTCAGCAGGATGGAAACGAGACTCGTGTCGTGACATGGCTCGGCAGTTGGTGAAAGTGGCAAGCATAGATATAGTGATAGCGGTTGGGCCATGGGTGGTTGAGGACCTGCTTGAGGCTGGGTTCACCAAGCCAATACTCGCCATGCATCAGTTTGCCCCGGTGGCTCAGGGGTTAGTGGGGGATGATAATCGACCTGTTGCGCCCAACCTGACCGTTCATGTCAGGCCGGGGAAAGTTGGGGATGACCTGCGGGTTCTGACGAAGATTTTAGAAGTTAAGAGGCTTGGGGTCCTGTATTTCCCATCCGGAGACGAAGCTGAAAAGGTTATTTCAGCCATAGCTTCGCTCGGGGAAAAACTTGGGTTTGAGGTTGTAACAGCCGAAGGTTTTGACAACTATGGCACGTACGCCTTTTTCAAAGCCTACTATCAGCTCGATAAAAAAATTGACGCCCTGTATTTACCGCCGTTGTGGGGAATAGATGCTATCAGGGTCCAGGCTTTCTTTCAGATGCTCGCCCGTGACCGAATACCTGCTTTCACGTATGAAGCGAAGGACCTAGTAGAAAGCGGGGCTTTCGCCTCTGGTGCAGCTTACTCAATAGTCTCCGAAGCTCGATACAATGCTCTCAAGGCTGCCCGTATTATGCAAGGTGAGCTGCCTGCAAATCTGCCGCTTGAGTTCCGCTCGGGGACAGCTCTGGCGTTGAATGAGCAAACGGCTCAACAGTGCCAGATCGCTTTGCTGACAGAAATTGTTAACGATGCTTATCTTGTTGCGGCTCCGGTTCCCGAGACGGTGTCGCACTATACTTTACCTGAAGCTGTAGAGCGTGCGCTGTCTTACAATCCGGGGTATTTGTCGCGTTACGACGCTCTGGAAGCTACCGCCCAGGCCGCCAAGCAGGCCTTTTCCGCCTACTTGCCTCAGGTAGTTGCCGGAATGTCGGCTACGCATCTTGATGACAATACCGTGGCCAATTCAGGGGGGAGATTTGAAAGTGATCGCTATCGATCAACGCTTCTTTTACATCAAACGATCTTCTCAGTTGAAGCCATCAAGACAATTCAAGTGGCAGCCAAACGGAGAAACCTCGAAAAGATCAATTTGCGGCAGGCAAGGCTTGATTTGGAACTGGCTGTAACGGCGGCTTACCTTAACTACCTTGGTGCGAGAGAGCTGCTGAAAACACAACTTCACTATCGAACCCTTGTGGACCGCAACCTTGAAATTGCCGGCACTCGTTTGCTTCTTGAACGGGGCGATCAGATTGATCTTTTGCGTTGGAAGGATGAACGCCACCAGTCGACTTCACGGGTTATCAATACAAGGAAAAACTTGCAGGTGGCCACAGTACTTTTGAACGTACTGTTTAACCTTCCTGGCAACAGCCCCTTTGTTCTTGACAGAAATTTATTTTCCAAGCGTCGTTTCGTTAGTGATTACAACATGTTGCGTTCTCAGGCATCTACCGCGGACGATCAAGTGCGACTTCAGGATTTTGCAGTGGATAAAGCCCTGGACCAAAACCCGTTTTTGCGATCCTATGACGTTGATATCGCAATTCAAAGGGATTTGCTTTCCAAGAGCACCGCGAGGTATTATCCCACGTTGGATTTCCGGGCGTCGCTTAATTACTCCGATGAGCTGGTTGACAACCCGCCGGTTTTTACTGAAGAGAATACTACCTGGTCGTTATGGGGTGGCCTAACTCTTCCGATCTTCCTTGGCACCGACCGCATCAGAGAGCGGGCCAAATTAAAAGCTCGGTTGAACCAGGTTGAGTTTGAGAAGGATGCCGCCAGTCTGAAGGTGATGGGGAAAGTACGAAGCGGTATGTATGATTTGGTCGCTCAGGGGAGCAATGGGCTGCGAGCGGAACGTTCGGCTGAGCTGGCCGGAGAGAATCTAAAACTGGTCTCTAAGAAGTATGAAGCTGGCAAGAAGGGCTTGATAGATCTTCTCGACGCTCTCGATAACGCCCACGATGCCGAGGAGAGTTCAATTGTGGCCCGTTACAACTTTTATCTCTCTATGGCTTGCCTGGTTCACGACATCGGCTGGTCGCCATCTGAAGGGAACGAAACTTTCAGAGAAGTTTTCAACCGCCAATTAGACAAGAATTTCAATCAGTAGGCAGTTGACCGGAGCGGTTGGGCAAGTATGGAGATCATCAATCTCACAAGCCAATACGAGACGCACATTCTTCAACATAATAACCTGCTAGTGTTGCGTCCCAAATATATGTTAACACATTCTTTTGCAGTAGCACGGGCATCATGCCCGTGAATCATGGGCAAGATGCCCATGCCACGATTTAATTTGCTGCTTTTTTTATTAGCATGTATTTCTGGGACATCACACTAGCGACCTATCTGACCAAAACGGTCCTAAACGTGGATGACGGTGTCGCTCTGTGGGCCAACTACCTGCCTTCGGAGGCCATCGAGGACTGGTTTGGCCGGTGCCGCGACAGGGAGCAGGAGCTGAAGAAGTACTTGTTGGAGAACTTCTCTTCCAGTAGTTCTGAGATTGGTCTGTTTTATGCTAGGGACCGGCAAGATATCTTTCAATACCGGGGCGGGTACTACATTGGCTTGAAGTTCATTGGATGGCTTGAGCACACGAACAATCTAACCGCAGACCGCCTGCTTACCATCCCAAAAGAGGAGTATGAAAGCCTGGCCCTCGAATACTTGCGTGCCCAAAACAGTTAATAGTGCCGTCTTGTTCAGTTCTTAACGTGAGAGAAACAGGTATAGCCTGTACAAATAAACTCCTAAGACGGACATAGCAACGACTGTTCTGGTTATCTTGTAGGCTGTCCTGTCGGCGAAAGGAGTCAGAGGCCGCCCCCTCCTGGCCAGAGCGAAACTTCTGGCGTAGACAATGGTGGAGGCAGCAATAAGTGCGACCGCGATATACGTCATCAACGTTACACCGAACTCGAATCTGATAATGTAGCTTGACAATAATAACACGATGGCCGCGAGAGTGTATTTACCGGTAATTTTGGCGGGGATAACAACGCTGTTTCTCTTGAAAAGAGCCATTGCACCTGCGCTTATGAGCAGGTCGCGCCCGACAATTACAATTGCCAGCCAGAGAGGCAGATCTCTGAAGAAAATCAGCATGATAACCAGCGCGGCGACTAGGATTTTGTCGGTCAGAGGGTCTAGAATAATCCCCAACCGACTCACTTGATTCATCCTGCGGGCCAGGTAACCGTCCAGGAGATCGGTGATTGCCGCTACCATCAGCAGTGCAATGCATATGATTGTGGATTGATTATCGTCTCTCCAGAGGAAATAACCCATTAGAGGCGCCAGTGGGATTCGCGACAGGCTCAACAGGTTTGGAAAACGGAGCAACTCGGAGGCACGCATAGTGTATATAAATAGGGCTTCTTATCATTCAGGCACGTTTAATTGTAGATGTTAAGGAAATAGTAATAGAAAATCAATCTCTGGATCGTCTGCAGGGAGTCGAGGATGGAGTTGGTAGTGGAATGGGCAAAACGAACGTCCAATAAAACTTATACCAAGTTACAATCGTATGTGTAACGTTTACTTGTGGTTGACATACGTCTTGGAGGTGTCGTGCTCTAAATCATCTCGAGGATGAAGCCAATTCCTACAGTTTCCTTCAGGCGCCCTTTATGGCTAACTTCCTTGTCGTACAAGAACTGGGTGTAAAAATTCACCGTTACGATCTTGGTAATCGAGGCGGTAACTATATTTTCCCAATTGACGTCAACTGCTTTCCAGTCATCTTTGTACGGTGTTCCCTCAACTTTATCCTTTCCCGAGAAGAAAAACGCTTTGTATAGGGTTAGTTTTCCAGTATATCGGAGACTTTTGTTTATTGAGAGAGTTACATCCGTCACTGATTCAATACCACCGTCTGTGAGAGTCGAGTCTTGCGTCGTAAAGGCTGTGGAGTCTACAATGACGTTTTTCATTATCTGTCGCAAAGCAAGACCAAGACGAATGAATATCTGGTCTTTGTCACGTTCGTAGAACCGTCTGGTAATTCCGGCCGATTCGGTCAGTTTGATCGGAGTGAGGAAGCGCTTTTTAGCTTCGACCGAGGCGTCCAGAAACCGCGATTCTAATCTCAAGGCAACAAATGGATCAACGAATTTCTGTAAGGTAACACGTCCGATATTTTCCCAATCAATAAGATCAGTGGATTTTCTCGGCTTGCTCCAGTGTTTGGTCTGGTCAGCGGAGTCGGTGGTCTGTGTCATGGTTTGGCCAAAGGAAAGTCTGAGGGTGGATTTTAAATCAAACCATTTCCTAAGCTGCTTTTCGGCTGAGCTGTTGAGGTTGCTGACCCAGCTTACGGCCCCAGCTTCGCCTCCAACCCAGGAATCAGAATACGCTGTTTGCGTGGCGGTTAGATCAACTACTAATGATTTCTTCCAACTCATCTCAGTGGTATCATTCGCATTTGCTATACCTGACGACGCTGCCATCGCTACAACCAGGATACAGGCGTTAATTGCAATGAGTCGTGACATAATAACCTCCATCAACTGGTTACTGGTTGGTACATGTGAATATCCCGCTGAAGGAAAGGAAGGGAGATTCTCTTTTCATTAAACCTCACTTTGACATTTTCCGTGATGCAGAAGCAGTCAAAATCTGTAGAGTCGAATCCTAAGTCCAGTAAGGCAGGACCGCGAGGGGCCCCTACCCTGGCAAACTGGGCGTGTTTTTTGGTACCTAGACCAATCCAATCAACGTGGCGGTGTTATTCCCGCCTGCCACCTAGTTCGCACTCTACCATCTCAGATGAATGCATCAGCGGCACAATCGTGCCGGCCAGAAAGCCTCCTCCTCCCACAATCATAATCCCTAGTGTCATGCCAATTGGCTGAAATTCTTCATGCGTGAGGTGGTAACCGACATATCCTCCAACGACGCTTCCACCAACTAGACCCAACAGCATCCAGCCCGGCTTGAGACGCCCCTTCTTGCGAAATCTTATCTTCTCGAATTCCGCGAATCGGTAGGTCGAAGCACCTCTGTCAGCTCGGTATAGTTCGTGGATCGTCAGAAGGGACTGCTGAAAGTCGACAGACATCAGCCGACCGGCTATTTTGGCACCACTAGTTTTGAACAGTGTTACTCGGTTGTCCGAAGTTATCTCCGGGAGGTTTGCCTCAAGACAGGTTGTATCTGGTATATCCGGTTGGGCCTGTACCAGCCTGGCAAATACACACATATACAGCCCGAATATTCCTATCAGAACAAGCAAACGTCTCATACCGCACACGTTTCTTCCTTTGATTCACCACATTGGCCGTTCCCACCAATGGACGGAGACACCATTACATCTGTGTAATCGTAGTAGTCACGCAGCCAGAGTAAGTCAAAAGCCTCGTGCTCCCGATAAACAAAGCAGAGCCGGAGGGTTCCCCTGCCTCACTACTATGCCATAAAAGCGGCCACGCCACCTACATATTCTTAATGATCTGGGTGACATACTCCGAGGTGCTGACTTTTTTGGAGCCCTTCATCTGTCGCGCCAGATCATAAGTGACGGTCTTTTTGTTAATCGTTTTCTCGATTGCTTTCTCGATCATCTGACCGGCTTTGTCCCAACCGAGATAGTCAAGCATCATCACCGCCGACAGAATCAATGATCCGGGATTGACCATGTCCTTGTCAGCATACTTGGGAGCGGTGCCGTGCGTGGCCTCAAACAGGCCGACGTAGTCACCGATATTGGCACCGGGCGCCATCCCCAGTCCGCCCACTTGCGCGGCACAGGCGTCGGATATATAGTCGCCGTTTAAGTTCGGAGTGGCGATCACATCGTATTCGTCCGGGCGGATCAGTATCTGTTGGAACATCGAGTCGGCAATACGGTCCTTGATGAGAATTTTGCCCTTGGGCATTTTGCCTTTGTATTTGTCCCAGAGCTCTTTCTCAGTGACGACCTTGCTGCGAAACTCGGTGGTGGCCACCTCGTAACCCCAGTCACGGAAGGACCCCTCGGTGAACTTCATGATGTTACCCTTGTGCATTATCGTGACCGAATGGAGCTTCTTGTCGATCGCGTAGTTTATCGCCTTGCGCACCAGTCGCTTGGTGCCGATTACTGAGATCGGCTTGATGCCCACGCCGGAGTCGGCGCGGATGTTGGTCTTCATCGTTTTGTTCAACCAGTTGATGACCTTCTTGACCTCGGCCGTGCCTTTCCGCCACTCGATTCCAGAGTAGACGTCTTCGGTGTTCTCACGGAAAATGACGACGTTGAGTTTCTCAGGATGACAGACCGGCGAGCCGACGCCCTTGAAGTACTTTACGGGACGGATACAGGCATACAGGTTAAGCACCTGCCGTAGTGTCACATTCAACGACCGGAAACCTCCGCCTATGGGTGTAGTGAGCGGGCCTTTGAGAGCTACAATGAAGTCCTTGATGGCGTTCATTGTCTCTTTGGGCAGCACCTCGCCATACAGCTTGTTGGCGTTTTCACCGGCGTAGACATCCATCCAAACGATTCTCTTCTTGTCCTTGTAGGCCTTTTTAACGGCGGCATCAACCACCCGGCGGGTTGCTTTCATAATATCGCGCCCGATGCCATCCCCTTCGATGACGGGAATTATCGGGTTATCAGGAACCGAGAGCTTTTTGTTCTTGAAAGTGATTCGCTTGCCGTCTTTCGGGACAACAATATGTTTATACTTAGTCATATAAACTCCTTTAGTAACCAAGAATCTTGAGGTGTTCTTTGTATGTGCCGGCAGATTTCTGCAGCGCTTCCAGTTCCGTCTTGCTTAACTTGAGTTCGATGATCCGCTCGACGCCGTTGGCACCCAGTACCACAGGAACGCCGATATAGATATCCTTGATACCGTACTCACCGGTTAGGTAAGCCGAAACCGGCAGGACCTTCTTCTCATCGTTAAAAACCGAGCGGCACATGTCGACCGTGGCAGCGGCAGGAGCATAGTAAGCGGAGCCAGTCTTTAGCAGCTTAACGATTTCCCCGCCACCATCACGCGTCCGCTCCGAGATGGACTTGATGCGGTCCTTTGGGATCAGTTCCGCAATGGGTATTCCAGCCACCGTCGTATACCGCGGCAGGGGAACCATAGTGTCACCATGACCGCCGAGTACCATCGCCTGGATATCAGTCATGGCCACGTCGAGTTCCATGGAGACAAAGGCGCGGAAACGCGTGGAATCAAGCACACCGGCCTGCCCAAACACACGATTCTTTGGGAAACCAGTCTTTTTCTGCATATGAAAGGTCATCAGGTCAAGGGGATTGGAAACAACGAGGATAAAGCTCTTAGGAGCGTACTTCTTGATCTCCTTGGCCACCGAAGCGATAATGTCAGCGTTCATATTGAGCAGGTCTTCGCGTGACATGCCCGGCTTGCGAGGCAGCCCGGCGGTCATGATAACGATGTCGGCCCCCTTGATGTCTTTGAAATCATTGGTCCCGGTGACAGTGGCGTTGTAGCCGCGCACGGGACCAGCCTGAGTCAAGTCAAGCCCTTTCCCCTGTGGAACGCCCTCAATAATATCGACCATCACCACATCGGCGAGGTTCGCTTCAGCCAGATACATGGCGCATGACGCACCCACGTTGCCGGCGCCAATAATGGCTATCTTCTTGTTCATATTACCTCCACATGAATAATGTTAACGTTAAATCTATTCATATTTTCAATACCGTATGAGCGGCGTCGTGGACAACCGCTAAGTGACATTTTTTACATTCTTTCCCTGCTGAGTACAAAAATAATTGCAGGTTGTCAAGCGGTTCGTAAAATACGTGGCGGGCAACGTTGTCCGGCAGGGTTGAATGAAGACGAATATTAATTCGTTTCCCGATTGAGATCACTCGTGACAGCTTGTGGGAGCCGAAATGCTGTCTGCTGTCCTTGGCACAGTTTTTCCCTCGGTCCCATTTTTCCGCCAATTCAAAAAAGTAGTTCGAGCCGACCCCTTCCTCACATGCCGAGACGATAATGATTGTGCCTCCGTCTCTGACCGCCGGCTGACAATTCTCTAGTGCTTTCTGGGCCTGGTAGAGGTTCTTGTCCAGGGGAGGTAGCACTTCGCAGAGGATAGCACCATATTTTTTCGGGACTTGGCAGGAGTATATTTTCTCTGCCATAGTTACAGCTTTTTTGAAAGAGACTTCCAACCGGCCAAAGAAAAGGCCGGCAATCCGCCGGTTGGAATCAGCAACAATCTGTATGCCGAAGAACTTGTCGCGGTCAAGCATGGCCATAAGAGAATCAAGGTGCTCCTCTACCGGATTACCCCTGAGTTTCAACGGTGCTGCTTCGAGGGAATTGGCCAGATTGTGATTTCTTGCGACGGTGTCAAAATCAGTCAGGCCGGGGAATACTGATTTCCTGCCGCCTGTAAAGCCAGCAAAGTAATGAGGCTCCACCGAGCCGATAATGAGTATCCTGTCGCTTTTCAAAACGGCGCTGTTCACCCATACCTCTCCACCCAAGCTGTCCGTGCCGAGCAGAGTCATGTTGGAATGGTCGTTGGCGTCATGGTAGCTTACATGTGCTCTCACCCGCTCCCAGAAGGAGCCGAAAATCCGAGGGTAATGCTCTTCTGCGGGGGCGGCATGGACGCCGGTGGCAACGAGGAACCGCGCTGAATCGATAACGTCGGGATTCAACTGATCGAACCACTGGAGAATCGTAGCTGTGGGCGTATTGCGGTAGCCGTCATTAACGACAACCAGAAGCCGCTCACCGGAAAGAAAAAGGTCTCCGCCTGCCTGCAGAAAACCGTCGGAGAAATCGTCAATGCCGAGAGGATTCTGCACAGCCACGGGTGAAAAAGTGTCTACCTGAATGGTGCGGGGAACATCCAGCGTCAGCGTGCCCCCAGCATAGGCCAGTTCAATCTTCATATGCACCGGTGTTGTGGTCTTATATCTTTCTCTAATTGTGATATAACAAATCGTGGGGCAGTTCGCCTTCGGCGGATGACTCCTGCCAATTAGCGGCTTTCTAAGGATCAACTATTTAATAATCTTCAATGCTTCGCGAAAGCCGATTTCAACCGCCTTCCGGTTTTTATCTTCGGTTCCCCGTGGGGCTCGTGCCAAGACTGCCTTGACCAGCGCTTCGTGTGAGACTATGCCGGTCAGGGCAGCAATCGCTCCCAGAGCAACGACATTGGCTACCATCACGTGACCGGCTTCTTCGCGGGCCAGCCGCGTGAACGGCAGACCGTAATACTTGTCAGTCGGGACTTTCGTTACCAGAACGTTGTCGATAATAAGAGTCCCACCCTCTTTCAAATCAGGGTAGTATTTGTCCATCGACTCCTGAGTCATGACCAACAGCAAATCGAGTGTCAGCGCCTTGGGGTAATATATTTCGTTGGTGGAAATGACCACGTCCGCTTTGGAGGCTCCTCCGCGAGCTTCGGGACCATACGACTGCGTTTGGATCACGTTTTTTGTAGGATCCGCTCCGACTGCTTCCGCCATGATAACGGACGCCAGAATCATCCCCTGTCCCCCGGAACCGGACAAACGCATTTCAAAGCGGTCATGGGGGATTTCTATTTCGCTCAACGACTTATGGGCCATGGCTACTTTTCTCCCTGATGGGCATCGACGACTTTCTGGTATTCATCGCAGAATTCTGTCTTGTCTGCCCGGTGCAAGACGCCGATGACAAATTTATCTTGGAGTTCTTCTTCCGTCATTTTTTTGGCTTTGCTTAACATGATGGACTTCTCTTTGAACCACCTGAGCATGGAGGGAGCATCACCCTGACGGTTCAGCCGGCCGTAGTAAGTATGACAGTTTGAAACCACTTCCACTAATGAGAAGCCGTGATGTTCAACAGCGCTTATGATATTTTTTTCCATTTGCGGAGTATGATACACCGTGGTGCGAGCGACATATGTGGCTCCGGCCGCTTTGGCCAGCTCGCAGGGATCAAAATGTTTCTCAACATTCCCGTAAGGGGTGGTGGTGGAGAAGGCATTAGAGGGAGTGGTAGGTGATCCCTGTCCGCCAGTCATGCCGTAGATGTAGTTATTTATCAGAATAGCAGTAATGTCAATGTTGCGGCGGCAGGCATGAATGAAATGGTTGCCTCCAATGGCCAACGCGTCGCCATCGCCGGTAATAACTATTACTTTCATCCCAGGTCGGGCAAACTTGACGCCGGTAGCAAAGGGGAGTGCCCGGCCATGGGTAGTATGCAGCGCATTGAAATCGAGATAAACCGGCAAGCGACTGGTACACCCAATGCCCGACACCAAAACGACCTCATCTCTCGACAAACCAAGCTTGTCGATGGCACGGACCAGTGTCCCCATGACAACACCGATGCCGCAGCCGGAGCACCAGACATGGGGGAAATTTTTCTTTGGACGGAGATAATGAAGGACGACATCAGATTTTTGTTTTGGAGTCGTCTCTTTCGTTGCGGTCGTCATTATAGTACCTCCTCGAGTTTATCCAAAAACTGCGTCGGGGTAAGGATTTCACCGTCATACCTCTGGAGGCGGTGTACTTCAATTTCAGGCGGGAGGGCGCACTCCACCTCGTGGACAATCTGTCCCATGTTCAACTCACCCACGATTACCTTGGAGCAGTTTTGACACAGGTCACGCAATTGTTCTTGGGCGAAAGGCCAGATGGTGTGCAGTTGAATGAAACCTACCTTAACGTCGGCCTGGCGGGCTAGAGTCACTGCCAGCAAGGCGGCCCGTGACACTGAACCGTACGAGATAAGAGCAATCTCCGCATCCTCCATCTTTTCGACGCGCAGCTTGAATATTTCTTCTTTATAATCTTCAATCTTGTGCTTCAGTTTGTCCATCTTGGGAACAATCTCATCCGGTCGATTGGTGGGGAATCCCATGACGTCATGCGTAAGACCGGTGACATAGTACCGGTATCCTTCGCCGTAGGATGGCATAGGGTTGACTCCATTCTCGGTAGGTCCAAACGGTACATAGTCGGCGGGATCGCAGGTTGGTTTGACCCGGTCAATCACTTCGTACTCCCCCGGCTTAGGGAGTGAAACCATGGCCCGCATGTGGGACAAAGATTCATCGAGCAGGACGGTGACTGGCGTACGAAATCGTTCCGCCAGGTTGAAAGCACGAATAGTTTCGGTGATGATTTCAGCCACGGTGGAAGGTGCGATGGTAATGGCGGTGTAGTCACCGTGCGGCCCCCAGCGGGCCTGCATCGTGTCTGATTGACTGGCCTTGGTGGGAAGGCCGGTGGATGGCCCTCCGCGCTGGACGTTGACAACCACGCACGGCACCTCGACCATGTAGGCGTAGCCGATGTTTTCAACCATCAGAGAATAACCGGGGCCGGAAGTGGCAGTCATAGATTTCAACCCGGCCATCGAAGCGCCCACGATAGCCGCCATCGAGCCAAGTTCGTCTTCCATCTGAATAAATTTGCCGCCGATTTTGGGTAGCTCCCGGGCGCAGCCCTCGGCCACTTCTGTCGAGGGAGTGATGGGGTAGCCGGCGAAGAACCTCATGCCGGCATAGATAGCGCCACGGATGCAGGCCATGTTGCCCAGCAGCAATTGTCTATCGGTATCAGCCATAGAACTTTCCTTTAGAACGTGCTTCACATGTTCTACTTGTAATTCGACGTTATAGCGAAATCAGGGCAGTGCACCCAGCAAATGGTGCACTGAGTGCAATCCTCGGGGCGGGCCAGGAGTGGCTTGCCGTCCCGGTCAGGCTCGAAGACTTGTTTCGGACACAGCGCAATGCAGATATTGCATGCCTTGCACCAACTGAGATTAATATTCAAGGGGGGTGGTCCCTTGGAATAATCGTACTTGCTTTTGCCGGCAGGTTTGGATTTTGATTCACCTACCACATTTGACTCTACCATAACGTTTCCTCAAGGTTTGTTACTTCTCATAATATATATACAAAGGCAATTATTTCTTTCTCTTTCTTATCGAGGCTGTCTTGGTGGTGGACTTTTTCTTTTTAACTGTGGATTTAGCGCTTGTTTTCTTTGTTTTCACTTTGGCAGCTGTTTTTGGGGTGGCTTTCTTGGCCACTGTTTTAGTTGTTTTCTTCGCCAGCAACTCTTGCAAGAGCATTGGGATTTCAGTCGGTGAACCGGCAACAGGCACGCCTACCTTGTTCAAAGCCGCAATCTTTTCTGCCGCAGTGCCTGAGCCACCGGAAATGATGGCACCGGCGTGCCCCATCCGCTTGCCGGGGGGAGCGGTCTGACCGGCGATAAAAGCCACTACCGGTTTGGTGATATTCTTCTTGATGTATTCCGCAGCGACTTCCTCATCAGAACCGCCAATCTCACCGATCATTACAATTGCCTTGGTGAGCTTATCATGCTCGAAGGCCTCAAGGCAATCAATAAAGTTCGTCCCGATAACCTGGTCGCCGCCGATGCCGATGCAGGTTGTTTGCCCCAGTTCGGCTAAAGTCAAGGCCCAGATCGCTTCGTAAGTGAGCGTTCCGGAGCGTGACACAACACCCACCCCCCCCTTTTTGACGATCGTTCCCGGCATGATGCCGACCTTGGATTCGTCGGGAGAGATTAGACCGGGGGAGTTTGGCCCTATTAAACGGGCACCGCAGGCTTTTACATACGGATACACTTTCATCATGTCGTTGGCCGGGATGCCTTCAGTGATACAGACAATCAGTTTGATTCCGGCATCAACCGCTTCGTAAATGGCGTCTACTGCAAACGCCTGCGGGACATAGATCACGGATGTATTGGCGCCGGTTTTAGCTACGGCTTCTTCCACTGTGTCAAATACCGGGATGCCGGCGACTTCAGAACCGCCCTTTCCGGGAGTGACCCCACCGACAACAATGGTCCCGTAGTCTTTCATCTGTCCGGCATGAAAGGACCCATCGCGCCCGGTTATTCCCTGAACCAGAACCTTCGTTTTTTTATTGATGAATATCGACATAGTTCTTACTCCTTACAATTAAGCTCACTTAACTCCAGCCAGCTCAATGGCTTTCTGCACTACGCTGTCAATCGTGTCGGCAAAAGGAAGATTGATCGACTTAAGTATTTCAGTCGCCATACGCTCGTTAGTCCCTGTCAAACGAACCACTACCGGTACTGACGGCTTGAACTCTCGAAAAGCAGTTACAATACCGTTGGCCACGTCGTCACAACGGGTGATGCCGCCAAAGATGTTGATCAGAATCGATTGAACATTGGGGTCCGACAGAATAATCTTCATCGCTGTAACGACTTTCTGGGGATTGGAGGAGCCGCCTATATCAAGGAAATTGGCCGGTTCCCCGCCGTAGAGCTTGACAAGGTCCATGGTGGCCATCGCCAGGCCAGCGCCGTTTACAATACAGCCGATGTTGCCCTCCAGCTTGACGTAGGATAGGTCGGCCTCGCGGGCTTCAACCTCAGCCGGCTCCTCGGCGTCGAGGTCGCGCATGGCAGCAATCTCAGAGTGGCGATAGAGGCCATTGTCATCGATATTGATTTTGGCGTCAAGCGCTATCACCTTCCCTGATGGGTTGGTTATCAGGGGGTTTATCTCGGCTAAAGAAGCGTCGGTTTTCCAAAAGACATCGTGCAGCCTCATGATGATGTCGGTGGCTTGACGAATCTGGGTGTTATCGTGATACAGCTTGGAGGCCAGGTTGCGCGCCTGATAGCTTTTCAAACCCAGCACCGGATCGACATAGAACTTAAAGATCTTTTCCGGCGTTTTGGCCGCCACCTCTTCAATGTCTACCCCGCCGGCCGGGGAAACCATGATAACCGGCTTCTTGCTAGCTCGGTCGAGGATAATACCGACATACGATTCCGAGAGTATATCCTCGGCCACCGTGACGAGAACTTTTTTTACTTTAAGTCCTTTGATATCCATGCCCAGGATACTTTGTGATAGAACCTTGGCGGCCTCGGCGTTTTGGGCTAATTTTATTCCCCCGGCTTTGCCCCGGCCACCCACATGTACCTGCGCTTTCACCATGACGGGTTTGTTGAGCCTTTCAGCTATTGCCATGGCGTCAAGCGGCGTTGTGGCTACCTCTCCAGCCGAGACAGGAATACCTGCCTCAGCAAAGAGTTGCTTGGCCTGATATTCGTGTATCTTCATTTTCAGGTTCCTTTGTCAGCAACGTTGTTCGATTTGTTGTTGTAAGTTTTATTTTCAATGGCTTGCTTGATGTTTTTGTCAAAGTATTCAGTAGCCAACGACCGGAGTATCTCGTGGGTGTTGTTCTCCGGGTTGTCCAAAACACATTCTAATAGATAGTCGATGATTTCTCCCACGGTCGGGCCTGGTTTGAGGTCAAAAAGCTTCATCACGTCGTAACCGTTCAACGCCAGGTCAGATGCCGTTAGGGGCGGTTTGCGGGAGAGTTCGTCTCTGATCTGTCGTTCGAACTGGTCGACATCTTCGGTGGTGCCGCCTCTTCCCTGCGCTTCGACATCGGCTCGCCGGAGATCAAGCAGGTCAAATATTAATTCCTGGCCCACCCGTCGTATCAAACGCCTCAAACCTTTGTCGGTGACGTTGGTGGTGAACATATGACGTTCGACCAACGTGGCAACCTCGCCGGTAAGCTCATTAGGATATCGCAGACGTCGCATGACAGATCGAGCGGTTTTGGCGCCGGTGCTTTCATGACCATAAAAGGCCGCCCCGTCCTTCACCTCACGCTTATGCTGAGGTTTATTAATATCGTGAAACAGCGCTGCCAAGCGCAGGCGCAGTTGCGGCTGGCAGGCGTCAATTGTGTAGAGGGTGTGTTCAAAGACGTCATACATATGATACCCTCCCGGCTGCTTGACCCCGACACATTCCTCCAGCTCAGGCAGGATCTCTTTCAAGAGGCCACTCGTCTGCATCAACCGAAAACCGACCGACGGTTTTTTTGCCAAAACGAGCAGCTTATTCAACTCTTCGGCGATACGTTCGCTTGATACGCTGTTGATTAGAGATGCGTGACGGCGCATTGTCTCGAACGTTTTCGATTCAATAGTAAACTCGAAGCGGGCTGCAAACTGCACCGCTCTAAGCATCCGCAGCGGGTCGTCCTGAAAGGAGGCGTCGTAGACCATCCGAAGCTGCCTTTTTTCAATATCAAGGCGACCATCCAGGGGATCAATGAGTTCCTTGGTATCGAGAGCCAAGGCCATGGCGTTGACAGTAAAGTCGCGCCGTGACAGGTCATCTTCTACCTTCAAAAACGGGTCGAAAGCCACGTTGAAGTCTTTGTGTCCGACACCCGTGGAATGTTCCCGGCGCGGCAGGGTTATGTCCAATGTCTGCGGGGCACCGCCGACAGTCTGAGTAAATTTGATAACTCCGAAACTTTTCCCGACCAGATTTACCTCCCCATGCTTCTTGAGAACCTTCGACAGATCATCATAGGGGATGCCAGTGACGAGATAATCCTTATCTGGCGTTGAGTTATCCTGACCTAAGAGTCTGTCACGCACCGTGCCACCCACTTCGTATATCCGCCCTTGGCGGAGGATGTCGTCAATCGCCTGTTGAGACAGCTTGCACATGCTCAATCGGGGACGATCCTCGTTCCCGCTTCTCCGTGAACTGCTTTTCGGGCGTTTGTGAGTGACGAAATGGCAACCATCCTCCCGCCTTCTTCAAGGAATTTGATAGCCGCCTCTATCTTGGGCCCCATCGAGCCTGGCGGGAAATGCCCCTCACTATAATATCTCTTTGCCTGAGAAAGCGTTACCTTGTCAAGGTCTTTATGGTCGGGCTGGCCATAATTTATCGAAACCTTGTCTACGGAAGTCAGAATGGCCAGAATATCAGAGTCGATCTCACGGGCGATAACCGCTGAAGCCAGGTCCTTATCAATCACAGCATCCACACCTTCGTAGTTCCCGTTGGAGTCGATGTATACCGGAATGCCACCGCCGCCACCGGCAATAACAATTGTCCCGTCCTGGGCCAACTTCTTTATGGTCACCGCTTCTACGGCGTTGTGCGGTACCGGTGACGGCACCACTCGACGCCAGCCGCGAACGTCATCCTTTTTCATCTGCCAGCCGCGAGTCCTGTCAAAGTCGCGAGCCTCCTCTTCGGAGTAAAACTGCCCGATAAATTTAGTTGGATTATGGATAGCTGGGTCGTTTTCATCGACCACCATCTGGGTGATGATCGTCACCACGGGACGGTCGATCTTCTCGGCGCGTAGTCGGTTTTGAAGCGACTGCTCGATCATGTACCCCATCCCCCCTTCAGTGTCGGCTACCAGGACCCCCAGGGGGAGGAAAGGAGCTTTACCGCGTGCCAGTTCAGTTCGTAGCAGGGCATTTCCCACCTGGGGCCCGTTGCCGTGAGTTACCACCAGATTGAATCCGTCGCGCGCCAGTTCCACAATGCCACCAAGTGACCGGCGGGTGTTGGCAAACTGGTGGGCAATGGTATCCTCCTGCCTGGGCTGGGTTATAGCGTTACCGCCAAGGGCTACGACTGCTGTTTTCTTTCCGGCCATAACGTCCAAGCCATCCTCAACACAAACCGCTGGCTAATCAAAACGCGTTGAAACACTCCCAATGGTCACTCGTGGCACGTATCATTACTTGAGCACCGATTGCTTGGCAGGTTTTTTTCGTCGTTTTCCTTTTACGAACTCACTTAACACAGTGGTCAGGTTTGGTAAGCCGATCTCCTGCAGGCTATACCCGACGCGCACCGTGGGTTTCTTTATTTTGATGAGACGAGTCAGATCAATCGGAGTGGCAATAATAACCAGATCGCATTTGGTTCGGTTGATAGTCGTTTCAAGGTCCTTAATCTGCTTGTTCCCATATCCCATTGCCGGCAGAAGCAGTCCGATGTCGGGATACTTCTCAAACGTTTCTGTAATTGACTTAACAGTGTAAGGTCGGGGATCCACCAACTCGGTAGCGCCAAATTTTTCAGCGGCAACCACACCGGCGCCGTAGGCCATACCACCGTGCGTCAGCGTGGGGCCATCCTCAACAACCAGCACTTTTTTACCTCGAATCGACTCCCAGTTGTCAACTTCAATCGGACTGGCTGCTTCTATTACCACCGCATCAGGGTTGTAGGCCGAGATGTTCTGGCGCACCTCAGCGATATCCTCAGGATCGGCGGAAACGATTTTATTAATGACGATTACATCGGCCATGAGAAGATTGTTCTGACCCGGATAGTAGGAGATTTCATGTCCCGGACGGTGAGGGTCAACGACCGTTATCATCAAATCCGGTTTGTAAAACGACATATCGTTATTACCGCCGTCCCACAAAATGACATTGGCTTCTTTTTCCGCCTCGCGGACAATCTTTTCGTAGTCAATCCCGGCGTAGACAATCACCCCTTTCGCGATGTGCGGTTCATACTCCTCTCGCTCTTCAATCGTACATTTGTATTTATCCAGATCAGCCAGAGTTGCAAAACGCTGACAGGCCTGCTTGGCTAGGTCGCCATAGGGCATGGGATGGCGAATCACTACCAGTTTTTTGCCCAACCGATGCAGCACTTCAGCCACTTTGCGGCTCGTCTGCGACTTGCCGCAACCGGTGCGTACGGCACAGATGGCCACAACCGGCTTGCTGGACTTGATCATCGTGGGCGCTGCGCCTTCGACGGCAAAACGAGCTCCGGCTGACATCACGTAGGCAGCCTTCTCCATAATATACTGGTAGGGGACATCGGAGTAAGAAAAGATCACTTCATCAATTGAGTGTTTGTTGATCAGCTTAAGCAGTTCCTTCTCATCGTAAATAGGGATTCCTTTTGGATATAGTTTGCCGGCCAGGGCCGCCGGGTAAGTTCTTCCATCTATATCTGGAATCTGGGTGGCGGTGAACGCCACAACCTCGACGGTTTCATTATTCCGGTAAAGGGTATTGAAGTTATGAAAATCACGCCCCGCCGCACCCATTATGATGATTCTTTTTCTTTTTTTGGTCATGTTTCTTTCTCCACTCAATTCAGGTTTTTGCGCCTTGTTACACTTAATTCCTTGCTAAGGCATAACCTAAATTGAGGAAGCCAGCCAGATAAACAGCAACAAATACCGGGGGATGTACCGCGACTGACAGTCGACTATAAACTTACAACACTTCAAACAGGTTGCCCTCTCTCGTTACGAATTGTCAATCTGGGCCCTCTGGAGGCTACCGGAAAAATCAACATAGATCGACTTCCACTCACTGAAGACATCCAACGCGGCGGTGGCGGCTTCACGGTGTCCATTGCCGGTTTCTTTGGTGCCTCCAAACGGCAGGTGCGTTTCGGCACCGATCGTGGGAGCATTCACATAGAAGATTCCCGTGTAGACATCGCGCATGGCGGTATAGGCCTTATTGACGTCTCTGGTGTAGATAGAAGCCGATAGGCCGTAGTTGGTGTCATTGGCCATCTCGATCGCTTCTTCAAAGGTACTGAAGGTAGCAATTGACAGCACCGGTCCGAATATCTCTTCGCGCCAAATACGCATTTTTTGAGTGACCTCGCCAAAAATTGTTGGCTGCAGGAAAAAGCCTTTGTCGTAGTCACCGCCGGTAAGCTTTTTGCCGCCGGTGACGAGCTTGGCTCCTTCTTTTTTCCCGATCTCTATGTAACCTAAGATAGTGTCGAGTTGCGCCTGGTTTATACAGGGCCCCATCTGGATCGACTCATCCAAACCGTCGCCAACCTTCAGCTTTTCAGCCTGCTCGATCAACATAGACGTGAATTTCTTCACGACGTCTTTGTGACAGATCAAGCGGCTTGTGGCGGTGCAGCGCTGGCCCGTGGTGCCGAAAGCGCCCCACAGCGCTCCGTCGACAGCTAGGTCGAGATCGGCGTCGTCCATTACAATCTGGACATTCTTGCCGCCCATCTCAAGGCAGGTGTGTTTGAAAGAACTGGCGCAAGCCTCCGAGACCTTACGACCGATCTCCGTCGACCCGGTGAAAGAGACGATCCTAACAGCAGGGTGCTTGGTGAGCGCGTCACCCAAGGCTGAGCCGGAGCCGGTTACCATGTTTAACACACCGGGCGGAAGACCCTCTTCGTAGCAAATCTTCACAAAGCGAGCCACCGAGAGGGGGGTATCGGTGGCCGGTTTGATGACCACTGTGTTGCCGCAGATCAACGCCGGCATGGTCTTCCACGAGGGGATGGCCAACGGGAAGTTCCATGGCGTAATAAACGAACATACTCCCAGCGGCTGACGGACAGTCATGTTAAACTTGTTGGGAAGCTCCGATGGTGTTGTCATACCGAACAGACGGCGGCCTTCTCCGGCCATGTAAAACGTCATATCGATTGCTTCCTGCACATCGCCTCTGGTCTCATTGATGATTTTGCCCATCTCACGGGTCATATCACGAGAGAGACTTTCCTTTTCAGCGGTGAGCCTTGATGCTATCCGAAAGATAATTTCCCCTCGTTTGGGGGCTGGAACCAGTCGCCATTTTTTGTAGGCTTCGGCAGCGGCTTCAATGGCCAGGTTGACATCTTCAGCCGTTGACTTCTGGAAAACACCCACCAGGTCGTCGGTATTAGCCGGGTTGCGGTTTTCAAAGGTCTGGCCCGATTTGGATTCAACCCATTGGCCGTTGATAAAGTTCTTATATACGTTTGAATTAACCATCACGTGCTCCGTTAAAACATAGTGTTGCAACAAATTAAGTCAGTCATAGCGGTCGAAATTGTGAATTTATTCACACTGCTTCGACACGATAAACATCTAATATACCCCCAAAGCAGACTTTGTCAATCGGTTTTGCCGACTTCGATTAAGTTTTTCCTCGTGGCTCAATAGGTAACACCATCGGAGCTTCCCTCCCATAATCCAAGGTGAGATCATTGGGAAGTGGTTATTCAGGGCGTGAACATTGTCGGCAAATTCAGTCCATCATTCGGCTGCTTTGATAAGGAATCGTTTGATTTTTGTGTAGTTTTTTCGTTTGTTAGTTATAGAGACTTTCTTTGGAGGAGCAATGTATGTCTTGCTGTTGGCATCCTGGCTTTGCCTACCTACCTTCCCCCTGAATCCTATCAGGCAGGATACTATTGCACCTCTCAACCTGCATTTCACTATCGGTGTGAGCGGGCCGGATGGACTTGTCGCCACCGGCCCCGAGACCACCACTAAGTTTGAGATGCTCATGATGCACCCATTCGTTGTGCGGACGGCGTTTGGATACCGTTTCGGCAAAGTGAATTCGAAGCTCCATCCCATGGGTTATCTCCATGGCATGACGGCGTCGGTTGAAGCTCTCTACTATCGAGGGACACATAAGCTCACGGGGTACATCGGAGTTGGAATTGTCCATACCTTACATCACTACCAGCTTGCCCGCGCCGCGGCTGACTCATTGTATGCGAATTACCGGATTGACGATGTTAGCATGCAGCGGGCTTTTGGCTATCGAATAATTTTAGGGTTGCGGCTCCATCGCATCTTCTCGATTGAGATAGGCATCACTGAGGTCAAACCAAAGCTTGCTTATACCAGTCACCTCTCCAAAGACAGTTATTCAATTACCAAGGAGAAGATACGTTTGAGCGATGTATGCGTGACGGTGGGATACTTATTGACTCTTAAGAGATTGTAATCTGGCCGGGGTGGCCCACCTTTCAGGTGGGTTTCCCTGATACCATTGCGGTAAACGGGTACCCCACCGCTTGCGGTGGGATCTTTCATTTTCTGAAACGAAAGAATTCGCGATTGACATTTTCTGTGGTTCGCTATATTCTGTACTTGTAAGGCTTGAATCGAAAGGGTTTTTATGCCGATCCGTGCAAGATGCCAAGACAAGTCTTTGCATATAACCGTAGGTCAAGCCCACTTGGGGCTTGACGTTCATTATGTCACGCCGCGAGTCGGCGTGACCTACGTTTCCTGAGGATGAAGGGATTATCGCAACCCTGTCAGGTGGATCAACGGCGTGTTATGCGGACGGGAAAACGAAGTTCTGCATCTTATGGGGATCAATCTAATTATTGTTAGCCGTATGCCGTATGATGATCACACATATTTCAAAACAAATATGAAAGAACTATTAGATAAAATATCATCTTATAACTTATTCAATTATTTATTCCCCGGAGTACTTTTCGCGGTTATTTCGAACAAGACTACGGCATACTCATTTTTGCAGGAAAATTTTATCGTAGGGGCTTTCGTATACTATTTCATCGGGCTGGTAGTAAGTAGGTTTGGTTCATTGTTAATTGAGCCAATTTTGAAAAAAATCGAATTCCTAAAGTTTGCGGATTACAAAGACTTTGTAGCCGCATCGAAGAGAGATACTAAAATTGATTTACTATCTGAAATCAATAATATGTACCGAACACTTTGTTCAATGTTTACCCTACTTCTACTACTGAAACTCTATGAACTCATTGAATCCAAGCTCCCAGTACTAAAAGATTGGAATACTCACATTCTGCTCGCATCGCTATTAATCATGTTTCTGTTATCATATAGAAAACAGACTAAATACATAACTAAGCGAATTGAGTCATCTAGATAAAGGCATGAGTATAGTAAAATCGCTTTCAGTTGGAGATGGTGACATGTTTTATATAAAACATGGCTCTGACAGTTTCTCCATAATTGATTGCTGCTTATCGGAAGAAGATAGGGAAAGCATCGTCAAAGAAATCAAATCTGAATCAAAGCATAAAAACATAATACGCTTTATATCAACACACCCAGATGACGACCATATTCAGGGGTTAGATTATCTGGACAAGGAAATGCAATTACGGAATTTCTATTGTGTTAAAAATAAAGCAACCAAGCCTGATGAAACTACAGACTTTGAGAAATATTGTGAACTAAGAGAGTCAGATAAAGCGTTTTACCTTTATAAAGGATGTTCAAGAAAATGGATGAATCAGAACAATGAAGAAAGGGGAAGCGCAGGAATAAAGATTCTATGGCCAATTATAGATAATGAACACTATAAAGATGCACTGAGCAATGCTGAAGAAGGAGCAAGTCCTAACAATATTTCACCAATCGTGAAATACAGCTTAGAGGATGGTGTCACCATGTTGTGGATGGGCGATTTAGAATCAGACTTCATGGATAAGATTAGAGATAAATTGAAGTTGCCGCAGGTTGACATACTATTTGCACCGCATCATGGAAGAGACAGCGGGAAGGTTCCCAAAGATTGGCTGGATGATACGAATCCAAAGATAGTAATTATCGGTGAAGCACCTTCTGAGCATCTTAATTACTATAGTGGTTATGACACGATTACACAGAATTCCGCTGGTAATATAACATTCGAATGTGTTGAGAGCAAAGTGCACATCCAATGAGGACTATTCCGTAGAATTTTTGGATGATGAGAATATGTACACTTACAGTGGCTATATTGGTACGCTAAACGGGTAGCCCACCCCTTGGGGTGCGTATCTTGGGCACGTAAAATTGAAGTTTCTAAACCCACCGCGAGCGGTGGGGTACCCGGTAGCTCAAGAGCCAAGTCTCACGTTCTCAAGAACAACTACCGTTGTACCGTGCAAGGAATTCCCTGCGAAAAACTTCAAACCGCTTTTCCTCGATAGCTTTTCTGATATCGCGCATCAGGTTTTGGTAGAAATAAGTCGAGTGATACGTGGCCAGAACCATGCCGGTGATTTCGGACTGATTGTACAGGTGTCGGATATACGCCCGGCTGTACCGGCGGCACACCTTGCAATCGCAGTAGGGATCCAGCGGGCGGTCATCGTCGGCATAATCAGCGTTGCGGTAGGTTAACTGACCTTCCGAGGTAAAAACATTGCCGGTGCGGGCGTTGCGGGTCGGCAGGACGCAGTCAAATATATCGATACCGTACGACACTGCCATCAAAATGTCCTCCGGGTATCCCACGCCCATCAGGTAATGCGGTTTCTTTTCAGGTAAGTATTGGATGGTGTGGGCCAGAGCGTCCTCCATCTCCTCCTTGCTCTCCCCCACTGAAAGCCCGCCGATGGCATACCCCGGAAAGTCCAGCGAGACAATCTGCTGAGCGGATATAGTGCGCAGGTCTTTGTACACCGACCCCTGCACAATCCCCCACAGCATCGGGGCAGATGTGGACATCTGTCGCTCACCAATTAGTGAGGTGTGAACATTCAGACTCTGTTGAGCCCAATGGTATGTTCGTTTCACACCAAGAGCGGCTTGCTGCTTATCAGCGGGATAGGGGACGCACTGGTCCAACGTCATGATAATGTCAGCGCCGATATCGTGTTCAATTTCGATTACCTTCTGGGGAGTAAAGAAGTGTCGGGAGCCGTCAAGATGTGACTGGAACTCCACTCCCTCATCGGTAATTCTCGAAATATCTTTTAGCGAAAATATCTGGTAACCGCCGCTGTCGGTCAGGGTCGGTTTGTTCCAGCCGGTAAAGCGGGCCAGGCCGCCGAGGGATTTGATTATTCCCGGCCCTGGCCGCAGGTAGAGATGGTAGGTGTTGCCTAAAATGATTTCCGCGCTGCACTCTTCAAGGTCTTCAGCGGTAAGCGCTTTCACCGCGCCGGTAGTGCCCACCGGCATGAAGGCCGGAGTTTGGACAGTACCATGAGGGGTAGCTATCTCACCGCGGCGCGCGGAGCCATCAGTGCTTTTCAAAAGGAATTGGCCGGTCTCTCCGGGATCTGCCGTACCGCCATTCATACTTCACCCAAGTAACACTTCGAGGGCCGATTGAACGTCCGTCACTCCAACCAGCTTAATCCGCTGGTCGTGGATTTGGCCAAGATTGGCCTGCGGAAGGATCATGGTTGTAAAACCCATCTTGTTGGCTTCGTTGAGCCGTCGGTCGATCATTGTAATGCCGCGTACCTCACCGGATAGGCCAACCTCACCTACTACGAGGGTTCGAGCTTCAACAGGACGATTCATCAAGGATGACGCAAGAGCGGCAAGAATCGGCAAGTCCAGAGCCGGCTCGGAGAGTTTCAAGCCGCCGGCTATCGAAACAAAGACATCGTTGGTTGCCATCGGGTGCCCGCACCGCTTTTCCAAGATTGCCAGAAGTAGGGCGAGTCTTTTGTTGTCAATGCCTCCAGCGACGCGCTGAGGGGTGCCGTAGTTGGCCGTCGTTACCAAGGCTTGGATCTCGACTAAGATCGGCCGCGTTCCTTCACAAATACCGGTTACAACCGAGCCGGTCCGTGGTTCGCTGGTGCGGTTCGACAAGAAAAGCGAAGAGGGGTTGGACACTTCCACCAGACCTTCAGGCAGCATCTCAAACAAGCCGATTTCGCTGATTGATCCGAAGCGATTCTTAGTGGCGCGGAGCATCCGGTACAGATGACTACTGTCCCCTTCGAAGTAAATCACAGTGTCAACCATGTGCTCCAGCACCTTCGGCCCGGCCACCAGGCCGTCTTTGGTAACGTGGCCGACCAGAAAAAGAGCGCAGCCTTTTGACCTAGAAAACATTATCAATTGGTGAGCCGTTTCCCGCACTTGAGCCACCGTTCCTGGGGGAGACTCAAACAGAGAGGTCGACATCGTCTGGATGGAATCAACGAAAACCACGGCGTAATGTTCGGAATTCAAGATATTGAGGTATTCTTCAAGTGAATTGGAGTTGATGACAGTGATGTCATCTCCCTCAATGTTCAGTCGGCGAGCTCTGTGCTTGACTTGCGAGAGTGACTCTTCGCCAGTGATGTAAGCCACGGGGATTTTCTGCTTTGAATATGCATCGGCGACTTGGAGCAGCAGTGTGGATTTGCCGATGCCGGGTTCACCACCGAGCAATACCGTCGTCCCCGGCAACAACTGTCCGCCAAGGACGCGGTCAAACTCACTTATTCCGCTGCGGTAGCCGGTGGCTGAGTCGAGACTGATGTCCGGCAGCTTTCTTTTATCAGCCGGGGCGACACCAGAGGCGTCCTGTTTTCGGGGAGAGATCTTTTCTTCCACCAGACAGTTCCACTGCCCGCACTCGCGGCACTGCCCCTGCCATTTGGTATGTTCCGCACCACAGTGGGAACAAAAGTAGGCCGTTTTCGTTTTTCTACCGGTAATCATCGAGCGTGGATAGGCCCGGCAGCGCTACCGGTTATAAACTGCCTTACTACCGGGTTGTCTGAGTTCCTGATTTCATCCGGTGTGCCGTCAACCTCTACTTTCCCCTGGTAGAGCATCACGATGCGGCTAGCAATCTTGAAGGCTGACTTCATGTCGTGTGTAACGGCAATCGAAGTTACGTTGAGTTTTCGATTCAGTTCAACAATCATGTCGTCAATCATATCCGCCGTAATTGGGTCGAGGCCTGTGGTCGGTTCATCGTAGAGAAGCACCTCCGGGTTATCGGCTATCGCCCGAGCCAGTCCCGCCCTCTTACGCATGCCGCCGGAAAGCTCCGCCGGGCTTTTCTGTTCCGCGCCAGTCAGTCCGACCATGTCAAGCTTCTCGCGGACAATTTCCTTGATCTGTTCCTCGTGGTAACGACGGGATTCCTTCAAGCCGAGGCCGACATTTTCCGCCACTGTGAGTGAATCAAACAGCGCTGACGACTGAAACAACATGCCGATCCGCCGCCGGACTGCTGTGATATGCTTGGTGTCAAGCTGAGCCAGGTCCTGACCATCAAAAACTACCTGCCCCTTATCTGGTTCCAGCAGCCGGATAACGTGCTTTATTAAAACTGATTTTCCACAGCCGGACTGCCCGATAACAACGATTGATTCTCCCCGATGAATAGTGATGTCCACACCGTTGAGAACCTGTAAGCTATTGAAGCTTTTGTGCAGCTGCTCAATTTGAACCAACGGAGAATCCATTCGTCAAATCCTGAAAAGAAGCAAGGCGAAAACAAAGTTGAAGATGAGGATGAGCACGGAAGATATGACGACAGAGGTCGTCGTTGCCTTGCCAACCCCTTGCGCTCCGCCGCGGGTGTTGAAACCCTCGTAACATCCCACTATGCCGATAATGAGGCCAAACACACCGGCCTTGATCAACCCGTTTATAAGGTCGACTAACTTGAAAGAACTACGAAAACCGTTCAAAAACGTTTCCGAAGACACATTCACCCCTACCATCGAAACAACCAGCCCGCCTATAATCGCAACAAAATTTGCGAAAATCACCAAAAACGGCACCATGAGCAGGCAGGCAAGCACCCGCGGCATAACGAGGTAGCGTATCGGACTGATCCCCATCGACTCTAGAGCGTCAATCTGTTCGGTTACCCGCATCGTTCCCAGCTCTGCTGTCACTCCAGCGCCCACACGTCCTGCAAAGACGAGGGAGGACAGCACCGGAGCCAGCTCGATAACAACCGCCTTCCCGACCGCCTGTCCCAGGTAGCGCAAAGGGGCGCCGATAAACTTGAACTGATAGGCCGCCTGCCATGCCGAAACAGCTCCAACAAAGATGGATATGATAACGATCAGAGGCAGGGATTTGACGCCGAGGTCATACAATTGTTCGAATATCAACCCCGAAGAGCGCTGAATCTCCCTTAGTGAAGCCAGAAACTTCCCTAGTAAGACAAAAAGGCCGCCCAGCTTCGTGACGAAGTTCACCCCGTGACGACCTATCAGGTGTAATCCGTAATCCATTGGCACACTTAAAAGGGTATATCCCCGCCCTCGACCGGCTCTACTCCAGCAGGAACTTCACGGTGGCCAGGTCCTGCCATATTCTCGAACCGAGCAAACTCTTTCAAGAAGGTCAGGTGCACAACACCGGTGGGGCCGTTGCGCTGCTTGGCAACGATTATTTCAGCTTTCCCTTCGACTTCGATATACTTAGGGTCATTTTTCTCCAGGTAAGAATAATAGTGTTCCGGGCGATAGATAAACATAACGACATCAGCGTCCTGTTCTATAGCGCCGGACTCACGCAGGTCTGAAAGCTGCGGTCTCTTTTCGCCGCCTCGCTGCTCCACTTGACGGGAAAGCTGGGAGCAAGCAATGACCGGGATTTCCAACTCTTTTGCGAGAGCTTTCAAGCTCCGGGAGATACTGGCCATTTCCTGCTGGCGGTTCTCAAAGCGACCGGAACCATGCGCCATCTGGATGTAGTCGACAATAATCAGGGCGACATCGTGCTGGGCTTTCAGTCTTCGCGCCTTGGCTCGAAGCTCCAGAGACGAGAGAGTGGCCGAGTCGTCAATAAATATAGGAGCTTCGGACAATGGCCCACCTGCAAACGAAAGCTTCTGCCACTCCTCAGTTCGCAGCTTTCGTGCCCGAAGCCGCTGCTGTGATATCCTTGCCCGCCCGCACAATATCCGCAAGGCCAGTTGTTCTTGTGACATTTCAAGGGAGAACAGCCCCACCGTTTTTTTTAGCTCCACCCCGACATGTTCAGCGATGTTGATGGCGAGCGCCGATTTTCCCATTGACGGTCGACCTGCTATTATCACAAAGTCCCCCTTATGAAAACCATTGGTCATGACATCCAGTTGATCAAATCCGGTTTTGAGACCAACCAGGGCGCTGTCGGGGGATTGCAGGTTTTCGATTTCTTCAAAAGTAGAGGGAATCAGTTCCTTTATGGACGTGAATCCTTTGCGAAGCCTGCTTTCGGCGATCTCAAAAACTCTTCGTTCAGCAAAGTCTAGAAGGTCCCCGACCTCCTGTTCCAGAGAACTACAGCTCGCGATAATGTCATTTGAAGTACTTATCAAGCGTCGTAGAAGGTATTTCTCCAAAACGATTCTTGCATGAGCCTCAACATTGGCCGTTGACGCCACGCTTTCCGCCAGATCCACCAGATAAACGCGCCCGCCGATCTTGTCCAGTTTGCCGTCTTTTACTAAAGCATTGGAGACTGTCGTTATGTCGCAGGGATCGGACTTTTCATACAGATCCAACATCGCGCGGTATATGATTTGATGCTTGGGGGAATAGAAATGGCTCTCGTTATCGAGGATCTCTATCGCCTGATTGATAGCCTCCGAATCTTTGAGGATAGAGCCCAGCACCGCCTGCTCGGCATCCAGCGACTGCGGTGGTTGGAGGTGCTCGACTTCTTTGTCTGTTTGCGTTCTGTAAGCCACTGTCTAACCCAATAAAATATATTGCCGAGTGTCTCACCCACTATAGGTGGGCTCAGAATCCAAGCTACAATTCGAGCCTGTCGTAACGCTCCTTCAGCATTTGCATATCGGCCCAGGTTTCTTTCTTGTAGGCTGGGAAACGAAGCAGCGCCGCCGGGTGATAGGTTACCAACATCGGCATTCCTTCATAATCATGCCAGATTCGGCGCAGTTTGCCCAGGGGAGTGTTGGTGTTCAGCAGCCTCTGCCCTGCAACCCGCCCCAGAGCACAGATCAGCTTGGGCCTGAGCAACCGTATCTGCTCCTGCAAGTGGGGGTAGCATTTGTCCATCTCTTCAGGTACGGGGTCACGATTGTTTGGAGGTCGGCACTTTAAAATGTTGGCGATATAGACTTCCTCTCTTGAGAGACCCATAGCAGCCAGGATACGGTCAAAAAGCTGTCCAGCTCGTCCCACAAACGGTTCTCCTTGCTGATCTTCCTCACGTCCCGGCGCCTCACCGATAAATATCAGATCAGCGTGTGGATTGCCTACGCCATAGACAAGTTTCGTCCGCGTTTGCCACAGGGGACAGAGCTGACAGTCGCGGATCGCTTCAAAATGAGCTGCCAGCGAATCAAACTGAGGTGTTGAAGGAGCCTGGCTTGGAGCGCCAAACAGGTCTGGGGTGGTTTCTACTTTTCTTACCATTTTGATATTTTCCGTCCACTGCAAGTCATGAGGCCGATTGTTTTTGGCTTTGAGGATCATTTCTCCTATACCCAGGTCAACCTGGGCTGATAGGGCGTAGCAGAATAGCTGATGTAAACTAACCGGCTTATCTTCCATTTCATATTCCCCAAGACACGTCGACAAGCTACAGCAAGGCGGCAACTTTTTCAAGCAGTTTGGAGGCAATCTCGCTTTTATCCATCAATGGCCATCGGTCCGGTTTTTCGCCCGGCCTCAAGATCGTTACCCGGTTGGTATCATAGCCAAAACCCGTTTCTTTTCCGGGTTGATTCACTACGATCATATCGAGCTTTTTTTCTTTCAGCTTCTTTCTGGCATTTTGAAGTGCCTTTTCAGTCTCAAGGGCAAATCCCACCACCACTTGCCCCTGTTTTTTCTTTGCCCCTATCTCTTTGAGAATATCAATCGTCGGTTCCAAAGCGAGATTGTAGCCGGCATCGGTTTTCTTCATTTTCTGTGAAGCGATGCTTCTCGGCTTGAAATCAGCGGGGGCGGCAGCCATGATTAAACAATCTGATTGGTTAAACTCCTTCTTTACAGCCTTAAATAACTCAGAAGTTGATTCAATGACAATGGTCCTCACGCCCCTGGGCGGAGTCAAGTGAGTGGGGCCGGAAATGAGGGTAGTTTCGGCTCCAAGCGCAACGGCTGCCTGGGCCAGAGCATGTCCCATCCTGCCGGATGAGTAATTAGACAAAAAGCGAACCGGGTCAAGCGGTTCTCTGGTGGGACCGGCCGTCACCAGGATTCTTTTGTCGGACAGAACTTTATTTGAAGTTGCGAAAAAAAAACTTTTGACAGCTTCAAATATTTCTTGAGGTTCAGCCATCCTGCCTACCCCGTAATCATCGCAGGCCATCTCTCCCTCAACCGGGTCGACGAATAAATACCCAAGCTCTTTGAGAGAGGTGTAATTTCTCTGAGTGACGCTGTTGTTCCACATGTGCAGATTCATTGCGGGGGCAATCATGACTGGCTGAGGGGTGGCACAGATGATCGTGGTCAACAGGTCGTCCGAAATTCCGTGGGCTGTTTTACCCAGAAAGTTGGCGGTGGCCGGGGCAACGACAATCAGGTCCGGCCATTGGGCCAGGTCGATGTGACGAGCAGCGACCAACTGTCCTTCCGGGAACATTTCAACCGCAACCGGATTGCCCGACACTGTTTCCAGTGTGAGGGGAGTGATGAATCGGGTGGCGGCCTGAGTCATGACAACTTTCACCACGACCCCTTCTTTGGTAAGAAATCTTATCAGGTAGGGGACCTTATAACAAGCAATACCACCCGTCAAGCCCAACAGGACTTTCCGGCCTTTGAAAATCATAAATTATATTAGCAATAAAGGAGGAGTAAATCAAGGACAGTTTGGGGGCGGCGGACCACCGCGGTAAATATAGTCAACAAGGTAGGTCAGGTCGCCAGTGTTGACTTGTTCGTTCACATCGCCGTTCACGTTGGCTTCTTCTGTGCATGGTGGTGGTGGGCCTCCTCGAAAGAGATAGTCAACCAAGTAGGTCAAATCACCCACGTTAGGGCTTCCACCACTGTAGTTGACGTCTCCGCGGATGCCGTCAGTGTTGCAGCAGTGCATGATCTCACCGTGCTCGTACCAGATGTCATGCATCGCTTGCCCGTGACCGAAGGTCGGAGACGTAAACCAGGCCTGCCAGAACTCATCGATGTTGTCCGGGTGGTGGCCGCTGACGGTGCGATCCAGCAGGGCGCTGAGGATGTTGTCAATGCCGTTGCTCAGCGTGTCACCGGTGCCATCGGGGTGGTGTGGCAGTGTATAATCTCCCCAATCAACGTAGCCACTGTAGTCGTCAGGATTATTGTCGTAGATATCCCAAAGTATTCCAGCGACAGCGCCTTCGTTTGCCTTGCCGAGTGTGTTGGCGGTGCCGGATGTTTGAAGAAAAGAACCGCCTTCGCCATTTTCGAGGTTTACCCAATCGTACTCAGTAAAATAGTTCCAATAATTCAACTGATACACATCATTTCTGACAACTGACGACCAGAAGTTAGCAAATCCTTCACTTGCTGCCTTTTCAAGCGGAAGAATGTCGAACCACCCGTGACTGCCGCCAATAGTATCGATAAAAAAACTAAATGCATCTTCAAGCCGATGCCCGTACTCATGCAGAATTACATCTCTGTCATACGTGTCCGGGTAACTGTGGATTGGATCATTGAAGTTATCTATATACACCGTGTTTGTGCCCCCTCCATACCATGTGCCCAAATCGCCAAGAATGACTCTCAGTTTGCCCGGATCTTCAGATCGAAGCTGCAGCCACTTCGTCTTGCTTTCCTGAACCACATCAGCTATGAAGAACGCGCCGCTGGTGTCTTGGGGAATTTGAATTGTAGTGTCAAACACACCGCTTCGGTGGTTATAGAAAGTTGCTGTAGAATGTTGATAGGTTACAAGTCCCGGCCACTGCACATAGCAGGCGCCGTTGTCGGCAAGGATACGAAAGAAGACGTCCTGCTGTACTCCAGGGTCCTTATCCTGTGTGTCATTGTTATTGGGAACCGGCCCAAGCTGGAAATAGCCGAAGTCGTCGTCAGTCCAATCAGACGCCAGCACTTCCCAGTTCATACCATCAACATCGAGCATTTCGATCAGCACGCCTTGCGCCGCCGAATCATCACTTGGCAGGGGGTTCATATCCCAATAGTAGACATTGCCTGTGTATGTGATTTACGGTGTCAGCCACGTGAATCCTCGTTCGTAGACGTTATCATTTTCATCTATCTCTTCGACCTCTTTTCTATTGTCAACCCAGAGCTTAAGTGTGTGGTAGCCGGTTGAGATTGTGGTCTTATAATCCTCATAGTTGTGGTAATAACCCCACCACAGAGTACCAAAAGACCATTCTTTCAACAGGACATCATCAAGGTATAGAGCAACGTGAAACGGACCGGCATCTGCATCACCGTTGTTGGCCATTGACCAGTCAATATACGTATGTTCACCACCGTAGAGCGTGTTAACCGTATTGGTGCAGCTGTCCGAAGACGGCACTATAGGCCAATCCCAGAAGGGTGGGCAATACCAGGTCAGATTCGGCTGCGTCGATGGAACACCGGTGACTTCAATGTCATCAAGATAGACTCCCCCATAATTGCTATAACTGTAGTCACTAATGAAAAGGAACCGGACGTAGTAATTGCCTCCCGAAGGAATTGGCACCGCAATCTCGTCCCAACCGCCTGAATTTCCTGTAAACCGTGGCTGAATGAGCACCCAGATAAATCCATCAGTAGAGCCATAAACTTCAAAATAGTCATAATCAGGCTCGGTATCATAGTGCACTTTAAAGGAAAGTTGTGTATTGACGTGTTGAGTTAAGTCAACCGGCACCGTCATTTCCATGTAAGCCCACATGTTGTCGTCATAGTATTGACAACTGGGCATGTCACCCACGTCAGCACACCAACCCGACCACCAACCAGAATAAAAATAACAATCGTAGACATCGCCCCAATAATCGTATCCATTTCCAGGATCATCATCACCGACATCCCACTGCCCCGGCCATTCTGACTCAAAGCCTTCAAAGAAGAGGATCTCCCGCCCCTCTTTCATTGGAGTACCCCCATCAGTTTCATGCTCCATATCTTTGCCTCCCTTCACCGGTGCCTGGGTCTTGTCGCGCTTCGGCACACACGGCTCAGGCCAGCAGCGGCTACGCCAAAACTTGATGCCTCGATTCGTAAGCTTCATGAGAGTCGGGCGGTTCATCACGGCCCGGAAGAATCCCACAGAATCGGTGGGAAGCAATCGCTCAAGCAAAGACTTGGCAAAGTCATAGTCGTCCGGATCGCGCAAGTCAAGAATTACATCATAAACGCTGTCAGGCGGGTTGGCTGCTAACGAGTCCCAGTAACGTTGCGCGTCAGCCCGGATCTGTTCATCCGTTCTCCCTTCCACCCGCCGGAACTTGGTCTCACCGCGCTCGCGCACAAACCAGCGATTATCAATCACTATCCACTGGCGCTCCTGATCAGTCAACGGGCTACGCTCGAGCATCCGCATCCGACCCAATTGCCTTTTGCCCTTGTCAGAAAGACTATCAACCAGCGCACTGTCTTTCGGGTTCATCACAGGGCCTGTTGTGCTTTTCCCCTTAAAACGCCGAAGTTGCTCCTGCCTTTCCTCCCACTCCCGCTTGGCCCGCTCGTAGTCCTTGAGCCGATTTTGCCTACGTTCTTCCTCCGTCGGTAATCTCGGGTGTTCCCGTGGATTGCTCCCAAGTGTCCGAACTGTGTCGGCAGTCGTTATGAAGTAGGTGGGGTAGTTCGATTGATGTTCGCCACATCCCATTGTAACAATAAGCCCACTGGTGTCATTTGGCGGGTCTGTTGCTTCCAGTCTGGTCAAAAAGGCGGGTGCCAGTGTATCTGATGTTATCTCCCATCGCTCAGCTCCGGAGTATTCCAAACCATCAATACCGGAAACCTGCACGGTCACGGCGTCGCACGTTGTAAAATTGGCGTCATAATGTGCAAAGTTGATTCGTAACTCCAAGATTAGGTGGCCAGTGCCCTTATCGTATGAGACTAGTGTATTGTCCCAGAAATAACTTGACAGCGGGATTTGAACTTTTTAGTTTGGGACATGAGCAATATAGCAAGACCTCTCAAGTTAAATGGCGGGCAGCGGCGGGAATTGC
>Ga0315543_1000721_pt1 | contig 39041 bp, 36 predicted proteins | sample SalMarSW160210MG_2_FD_203098 | JGI IMG/M metagenome (GOLD analysis project Ga0315543, IMG submission 203098) | Salt marsh sediment microbial communities from the Plum Island Ecosystem LTER, Massachusetts, United States - Salt Marsh Sediment SW1601-210 ...
TATTCATTACCGCGGTAGGAGGATTGCAGAGGGCCGTGTTCAGAGGCCTGAAGCAACTTCCCCAAGAGTTCCCGGTGACTGACAGAGATCGGTTATACTTGGAGATAGACCAGCCTCTCGAACTTCTGTCTCTGAGCGGACACGTCTCCCGCAAGGCGAACGGAGAGCCCAATATCCACGCCCATTTCTCAGCTTCTATGGTCAGGGATGACGCTATCGTTACTTTAGGCGGTCATTTGACCAAGGGGACTACTACCTCCATAAAGGTAGCAGTAGCCATAGCCGTACTCGAAGGGATCGCTATGAAATCCGTCTTTAGCTCTCGTAGCGAGAGCGAAGAACTCGTGATTGAATAGGGTTGCCAAAGCCTCTGATTTCCCTCCTTATCCGCTGAACGGGCGCGGTATCGAGAGGAGTAGCCACAAGTGGGCTGTCTGCGCCCACTGTGTGGCAATAGCGCAGAAGTGAGGTCATGTCTTAATCCAGTAGTCGTGAGTGGAGGGGACTACTATGGCTAGGCTCTATGAGTACCAGGGGAAGCAGCTTCTCCGAAGCGTGGGGGTCCCCGTTCCGCAAGGCGGTGTCGCCTCCACTCCGGAGCAGGCGCGGGCCGTCGCAGTGGGGATTGGGAAGCCGGTCGCCGTCAAGGCGCAAATCTGGGCCACCGGTCGGTTCAAGGCAGGTGGCATTCGATTCGCCGCCAACCCTGAACAGGCAGAGAGGGTCGCGGGACGGCTCCTGGGCTCCGAGATCAAGGGCCTACAGGTGCAGAAGGTCCTGGTGGAGGAAAAGCTGGAGATTGACGGGGAGTATTACGCTGGGATCATCGTTGGCGACTCCCACAAGGTCAGAGCTCCTGTGGTGGTGTTCAGCACTGAGGGCGGCGTCGACATTGAGGAGGTCGCTCACGAATCACCCGAGAAGATTGCCCGAATGACCGTCGACATCCGACGCGGAGTGAGAACATATCACGCCTACAACCTTGCCCAGGCTCTGGGCCTGTCCGGCAAGCTGCTGGTAGTGGTTGGTCGGGCGATATGTGGCCTGTACGAGTTGTTCCGTTGCTACGACGCCCGGGCTGCGGAGATCAACCCTTTGGTCCTGACCCAGGATGGCGAAGTGTACGCGGCGGATTGCCGCGTGAGTATCGACGACGCCGCAGTGGCGCGACACCCAGAGTTGGGGATTGAGGTCCCGAGGGAGAGTGACCGACCGCCCACTGAACTGGACCGCCTGGCCTGGAAGATCGAGGAGGACGATTACCGCGGCATTAGCTTCTTCGCCCAACTGGTTCCCGAGATCAAAGAGGAGGGTTACATCGGCTACCATGCCATCGGTGGAGGTGGGGCTCTTCTGGCGGCGGATACGCTGGCCCGCCAAGGGCTGAAGCTGGCGAACTTTGCGGAAACGAGCGGCAATCCCACTGCTTCCAAGGTGTACCGCTGCGCCAAGGTCATTCTTGCCCAGCCTGGCATCGAGGGTTACTGCCTCATGGGGGCCGTGATCGCCAGCCAAAACCAGTGGCACCACGCCCACGGTCTGGTCAAAGCCTTTCGAGAGGACCTGGCCACGAAGCCGGGCTTCCCGGTCGTGATCCTGCTGGCGGGCAACAAGGAGGAGGAATCGCTAGAGATCCTGAGGGAAGGGCTGAGCGACTTGCCCATCCGCTTGGAGCTCTACGGGCGCGATTACATCCATCGCCTGGACTTTGTTGCCCAGCGGATGAAGGCCCTGGTCGAGGGGTACCGAGAGTCCAGAAGTGTAGGAGATGTGTAGATGTACACCTTCGAGTTCCGGACCGGGTCGGTGTCCATTGATCACGTCAAGTGCAACGGCTGCACGACCTTTGCCTGCGCGAAGGCTTGCAGCCTCTACGGATCAGGGATTCTCAGAATCGAGAAGGGCAGGGCGGTCCTAGCCGTTTCCCCGGAGGAGGCAAGGCGGCGCTGCACGGAGTGTCTGGCCTGCGAGATAGACTGCCACTTCCACGGCCGGCAGGCTATCACGATTTCGCTGCCTATCGCAGGGTTGGAGGAGCACAGGAGGGCGGTGCATGGCCATATTGCTCGATGAGAGGACCACAATGCTCATTCAGGGGATTACTGGGCGGGAGGGGACGGCTCGGACCCGGTTCATGTTGGCCTACGGCACCAGGGTCGTGGCCGGCGTCACACCGGGGCGCGGTGGGAGCCAAGTCCATCACGTACCCGTGTACGACACAGTTCAAGAGGCCTGGAAGCATCATGGCCCCATAGGTGCCACAGTCACCTTTGTCCCCGGGCTTGTGGTCAAAGACGCAGTGTTGGAAGCCATCGAGGCAGGGATCAAGCTCATCGTTATGCCTGTGGAACGGGTTCCCCTGCACGATGCTCTGGAGATGATCGGTGAGGCTCGAAGGGGAGAAGCCCAGATTGTGGGGCCGGGTTCCTTCGGGGTGATCAGTCCCGGCAAGTCGGTGGCTGGCTGGATCGGGGGCACAGAAGATCTCGCCAGGGAGATGTTCCCGCCTGGTCACGTGGGAGTGATTTCACGCAGCGGAGGACAGACCACTACCCTATCCTGGGCGATTGGGCAGGCGGGCCTGGGCATCAGCACGGCCCTGCATATCGGGTCAGAGCCCGTGGTCGGCACCTCCCCGGCTGAACTGCTGCCTCTCTTCGAGGAAGACGAGGACACGCACGCCGTGGCCTTGTTCGGTGAGATTGGCACTGTGGCGGAGGAAGAGGCGGCCGAGGTGATCCGGGAGGGCCGCTTCACAAAGCCTCTGGTCGCCTACATCGCCGGAGTGGGTGTCAAACCCGGCATGCGCTTCTCCCACGCCAGTGCCATCGTCGAGCGGGGCCGGGGTTCAGCCGAGAGCAAGATTCGGGCTTTGCGCGAGGCAGGAGCGCACGTGGTGGATCGGCCCGAGGAGCTGGCGCCTACCTTGGCTACTCTCCTCAGGAGGTGAGATCGGTGAGATTGCTGAGGTCCATGCTATTCACCCCCGGCAACAACATGCGGATGATCCACAAAGCAGGAACGTTGGATGCTGATGCGGTCATATTGGACCTGGAAGATGCTGTGCCCATGGCAGAGAAGGAGACAGCTAGGATCTTCATCAAGGACTCCATCGAGCGGGTCGGCGCGGGCGGGGCGGCGGTCTTCGTCCGGGTCAATGCTGTCATCACCGAGCTTGTGGCAGAAGATCTGAGATGGAGCACTCAACGCGGTGTTACGGGTATCGTCCTTCCAAAGACGGAGTCGCAAGAAGACGTCGTTGAGGCGGAGAAGCTCATCCAAGAGCTGGAAGGCGAGAGGGGAATGGAACAGGGCGTCCTAGTGCTCATGCCCCTCCTTGAGACCGCCAAGGGCGTCCTTAACGCCTGGGAGATTGCGACAGCCAGCGAACGGGTCATCGCCCTGGCCTTCGGCGCTGTCGACTTCACCCGAGATATGGGTACCAGCCTGTCGGTGGAGGGGACCGAGCTTTTCTACGCCCAGTCGCACGTCGCTCTCGTCGCCAGGGCGGCGGGGGTTTTGGCCATTGACTCTCCCTGCATCGACATGGCCGACCCGGAGAAGCTTGTCCAGGAGGCGAGAAAGGCTCGGCAATTGGGCTATCGGGGCAAGCTGCTTATCCACCCCAACCAGATCGAGCCGGTGAACCGGGTCTTTTCCCCCTCAGAGAGCGAGGTGGCGTACGCCAGAAGGGTAGCGGCAGCCTTCAGGCAGGCGGAAGCCCAGGGTTTGGGCGCCATCTCGTTGGATGGCACGATGATTGACGTTGCCAACGCCCGACAAGCTGAAGATCTCCTCTCCTGGGCTGAGTCGATCGCCCGGAAGGGAAACACTCAGAGCGTTTCCAATGACGTGGGATAGAGGTAGAGCTGACATATCGAGTCAGAGCTGGCAGCACATGGAGTAGTATGGAGGTGTACACTTGGCGAGATTATTGGAGTATCAAGGAAAGGATATCTTCAGCCGATTCAAGATCCCCACGCCCAAAGGCAAAGTGGTTCGGCGCTTGGAGGAGGCGAAAGCGGCTGCCGACGACATTGGATACCCACTTGTGGTGAAGGCCCAGGTCTATGCCGGTAAACGAGCCAAGTCAGGCGGCATACGGATTGTCAATGACGATAACGAATTGCTCAGCGCCGTGCCAGTTATGCTGTCTTCGACGGTCCGCGGGTTGCCCACGGATACACTCCTGGTTGAGGAAAAAGTGGATGTCAAGCGGGAGATCTACGTAGGCGTCACGGCTGATCCAAGCAGTCGAACCCCGGTGGTAATTGTCTGTGGTGAGGGCGGCGTGGATATCGAAGAGATGGCTCAGCAAAGACCCGATGCTCTGCTCAAGTTCTACGTAGACATCTTGCGTGGGATGCATGTCTATGACGCCCTTAATCTCCTGCGGAGTGTTCCTGGCATTAGTTCGCAAGAGAGGCTTGCCGTTGCCCGTGTCATCTGCAGTCTGTATGCCCTCTATCGCCACCACGATTGCAAGCTTGCTGAGATCAATCCGTTGGCTCTTGCAACTGACCGAGTGGTTGCGCTTGACTCCCGTGTGGACATTGATGATGACGCCGTGAGCCGACAGGCAGGGCTGAACATCGAGATGGCTGAGGAGGCCGGGAATCGAAGTGCGACAGTCTTGGAGCGAGTTGCCGGCAGCATTGACCACAACGATCACCGAGGCACGGTCCACTTTGTGCAGATCGACCCCGACCTGTCCTACATACGTGAGCACAACATGACCCCAATCGGCTTTGACTGCGTTGGCGCTGGAGCAAGCCTGGCGATGATGGACGAACTGGTGCCGTTGGGCTTCTACCCTGTGGACTTTTGTGATACCTCGGGCAATCCGGTTGGCTCCAAGCTGTACCGTATTACCAGGATCATCTTCTCGCAGCCGGGCATTGAGGGGTACGTGTTCCTATCCTGTATTTCCAGTCAGCAGCTCGACAACACCGCCCGGGGGATCATCAAGGCATTGAAAGAAATCTACGTTGAGAGCGGGGGACAGCCGAACATTCCAAGTGTCCTGGCCTTCCGCGGCGCGTGGGATGAGGACGCCATCAAACTCCTGGCAGACCACGGAATCATGGGGGGGCGTTGGGTGCGTGTCCTCGGTAGGGATGCCACCGAACGAAGCACCGCTGAGACCTTTGCAGCGCTGCATAGAGAATGGAAAGCTGCGGGTGGGAGGTGCTGAATGAGGGAGAACCGAACCCTTGGTAAGAAACTGCTGGAGTTCAAGGTTCGTTCGGGTGGAACCATAGCCATTGATATCCAGCGTTGCATCGAGTGTGAGACGAAGGCGTGTGTGAAGGTGTGTACGATTCAAGGCGGTCCTCTTGTCTTGGATGTTGAACAGCAGGTGCCAAGCCTACGATGGTCCTTGGCCGAGATCGAACGCGGAGGCTGTGTAGAATGCCTGGGCTGCGAGCTAGACTGTGAGCTGTACGGCAAGCGGGCGGTGCAGGTCAACCTCCCACTCGCGGGATTCGACGAATACCTGAGGTCGGTGGCTGAGTTGCTCGTTTACCAGGTCGATTGAGGTGTGCAGTGTCAATACTAGTCGATGAAAACACCCAAGTTGTTGTACAGGGAGCTACTGGCCGCGAAGCCATACTGCGGATCAAGCTAATGCAATCATATGGGACACAAGTTGTCGCCGGGGTGACGCCTGGAAAAGGGGGGCAGGTGGTCGAGGGCGTGCCGGTGTACAACACAGTTCTCGAGGCCAAGATGCGCCATCCAGGTATCAATGTCTCCACCATATTCGTTCCAGCAAGGGCTGCCAAACTGGCGACTTTCGAAGCTTTGGATGCGGGAATCGAGGTTATCAGCTTGCACCCTGAGCGGGTACCGCAGCAGGACATGCTTGAGGTTGTGGCTTACGCTCAGCACCGACAGGCTCGTGTCATCGGGCCCAATACCATCGGACTGATTAGCCCCGGCAAGGCGCTGGTCGGAATGATCGGCGGAAACCCTCGTGCGGCCAGGGAGTTCTTCAGTCCTGGCCCTGTGGGCGTGCTGTCACGCAGCGGCGGCAACACCACGACTTTGGCCTTTTACCTCAACCAGGCCGGCCTGGGTCAGAGCACGGCCATCGGCATGGGCGGAGATGCTTTCATCGGCACGACCTTACGGGAGTTCCTCGAGCTTTTTGAACAGGACCCTGAAACCAAGATGGTCGCCTTTTTTGGCGAGATCGGAACCAGCGTAGAGGAAGATGCCGCGAAGTTTATCCGCAATGGCGGGTTCAGCAAGCCGATGGTTGCCTATGTCGCGGGGCGTTATGCCAGACCTGACGTGCGTTTTGGTCATGCGGGAGCCATCATATCCAGGGGTGTGGGGACGGCCGAAAGCAAACAAGAGGCGCTTCGATCCGCTGGTGTGCGCGTGGTGGAGCACTTTGGTGATATCGGCGTGATTGCTCGTGAGATGCTGGGAGAGATGCATCTCTAGCAAGGAGTCGCTTGCGATGGTTGTGAAGCTGTCAGCCTGGGAAGATATGCTCCCCGAACGGGTGGAGATCATCGAGGTCGGGCCACGTGACGGGTTCCAGATTCTGCCGAGTTTCATCGAGACCCAGGACAAGATCCATGTGATCGACTCACTGATTGGGGCCGGCATACGACGCATGGAGGTGACCTCGTTCGTGCACCCCAAGTTCGTGCCGCAGATGCGTGACGCGGCGGAAGTCATGCGCGGGATCAAGCGCGGTGGGTGCCAGTGCTTTGCCATGGCCCCCAACCTCAAGGGAGCTGAACGAGCCATCGAAGCAGGCGCAGACATGTTGAACCTGGTCGTGTCCGCGAGTGATTCTCACAACCGGAGCAATGTGCGCAGGAGTGTGGAGGAGTCACTGGCTGCTTTCCCCGGCGTTGTGGAGCTGGCTGCGCAGGCCAAGATCCCGGTCCGGGCCAGCCTTGCAACGGTCTTTGGATGTCCGTTCGAGGGTGACGTGCGCATTGAGAGAGTGCTGCACGTGTGCCAGCGGTTCGTGGACATGGGATGCGTTGAACTGAACCTGTGCGATACCACCGGGATGGCCAATCCGAAGCAGGTTGCTGCTGTGGCCGAGCGTGTACTGAACGAGTTTCCCGGGATCGGAATCGTCCTGCACTTTCACAACACCCGTGGGGCGGGCGCGGCGAACCTGTTGGCTTCTATGCAAGTGGGTATCACGTCGTTCGAGGCTTCCTTCGGTGGGTTAGGGGGGTGCCCCTTCGCCCCAGGGGCAACCGGCAATGTGTGCACTGAGGACATGGTGCACATGCTGCACGGGATGGGTGTCGATACAGAAATCGACGTGGAGGCGCTGCTGAGCGCTGTGCGGGATGCAGAGCGGATTCTGGGCATGACTTTCCCCGGACAGCTCATCAGGGCCGGCCGCAGTTGCGATCTGCATCCACTACCCTCGATGTAGACGCCAACTGAGCGTCCGCCATCTCCCCAATTACGCGGAACCGGTTTTATCTTGATTGTGCTGTTCCTATTCGTTTTGCTTTCGTCAGCATGTTTGGGGTGTGAATCGCTGCCTTGCAGCACGTTTTGGAGAAGGATGGCCTGGATGCCTGACAATGCGCCTGTGCCGTCCACCACGAAGATGTTACCAGGAGGGAATATGTACGATGCAGAGAAGTTGTTGGCCAAGGCGAGAAAACCGTCTGAGGATGCACTGCGCTTGCATCCCTTCTATCGCGGCAAAGTAGAGACAGGGCTCAAGTGCCCAATTCGGGACTACCAGGACTTCGGCATCTGGTATACCCCAGGCGTGGCAGCCCCGTGCGTTGCGATCCGAGACAACCCCGAGCTGATCTGGGAGCACACAAACAGGGCTAATGTTATCGCTGTTGTGTCCGACGGCACCCGAGTGCTGGGTCTGGGTAGTATTGGGGCACGAGCAGGGCTGCCGGTCATGGAAGGCAAGGCGTTGCTGTTCAAGTACCTCGGTGGAGTCGATGCCGTGCCGTTGTGTCTGGATACCAAGGATCCCGACGACATCATTCATACCGTCAAACTGATTCAGCCTTCCTTTGGCGGCATTAACCTGGAGGACATCTCTCAGCCGAAATGTTTCTACATCTTGAATGCTTTGCGCAATGATCCTGACCTGGAAATCCCGGTGTGGCATGATGACCAGCAAGGTACATCAACAGTGGTGCTGGCTGGACTGACCAATGCGCTCAAGATTGTAGGCAAGCAGATGTCAGAGGTAAAGGTGGTGATGATCGGTCTTGGCGCGGCTCAGGTCGTCACGGTTGCGCTGTTGGAGGCCAGCGGCTTGGATCTGGGCAACTTGATCGCCGTGGACTCGAAGGGCATTCTGCACCGCGATCGAAAGGACATCGAAGATACACAAGCCTCGTTTGCTACCAAGTGGCGCGTTTGCTTGGAAGGCAATGCGGAGGACCGTCGTGGGGGAATCGCCGAGGCACTGCGTGGAGCGGATGTTTGTCTTGCGTTCTCGAAGCCTGGCCCTGGAACGATCAAGCCCGAGTGGGTCAAGGGGATGGCCAACGATGCGATCATCTTTTCATGTGCTCAGCCCGTGCCAGAGATCTGGCCCTGGGAGGCCAAGGAAGCCGGAGTCCGCGTTTTTGGCACTGGCCGTTCGGACTTCCCCAACCAAATCAACAACTCGCTCGGATTCCCTGGCATCTTCCGAGGCACGCTGGATGTGCGCGCGCGTACCATTACCAACGAGATGTGCCTGGCAGCGGCACAGGAGTTAGCGCGGTGTGCCGAGGACAAGGGTATCCATGAAGAGTACATCGTCCCGACGATGGAAGAGTGGGAAGTCTTCCCTCGTGAAGCAGTGGCGGTCGCTATGAAGGCTCAGGAGCAGGGTGTGGCACGTCTACAAGCTACCCGCGAGGAACTCTGGGCCAAGGCTTCTGCGACGATCAAGGCCACTCGTGATCAGGTACAGTTGCTGATGAGCGAAGGCATGATTGCGCCAGTACCTGAAGCGTAGCGCAGCAGACGAACAGCAGATAAGCGCGTCGAGACGCCTTGTACTTCTGCTGCTCTGGCAGGCGCTGCACTGGCGTCAAGCACGGACAGGCCAGTGGCGTTATCGAGCACGTCGGCGGTCAGCTTCCCCGCGAGTGGTTCAGTGGACGTGTTGCGGATAGTTACGGTTGCATAGTCGTCCTTGCCACGCGAAGGTCTGGCGATCGCGGCCCTGACATGATCCTCCTTGGCCTCTTTTTCCCACTGCTGCTTGTAGACGGAACTGGCCAACTTTCGGTACTCTGCGGCGAAATAGATCCCGTCTCCAAGTTCATAATGTAGCAAAGGCACCATATCGCGATTCCTTGGATGTTGTTGCCAGTTACTGCAGTTGACCTCTGGAGTCACTCCCATGGGAGAGTGATGTATAACGCTCTTGTGGAAGCCGAGGCTGGCGTGCAGGCTCCTTTCGTCTCGTCGAGCAAATGGGCGACTGCAAGCACAAAGATGTCTGCGCCCTGGATGGCGTCTTCCACCAGCAAGGCCCTCCCATCGCAGGAGGGCCTCTTCGTGTGTAGGGCGGGAGGGAATCGAACCCTCATGGAGTTTTGCTCCAGCGGGTTTCAAGTCACCAGCAGCGTGCCGATCCGCCTCATACAATACGTAGCCTGCGACTTGAAGCCATACGCTATATCTAGTAGGTCTGCGTGGATCGCAAGCCTTGCTTGTTGCGGAGTCGGCAGGACTCCGAGTCGCCAATTCTCGCAGCCGCCCGTCGTGTCGCGGTCGCACGTGTGCGGCGTTGACCCGTGATGGTGCCTCTGGTCCAGATTCCCAGGGTTTGCTCACGCTAGCTTCAGCGCTGTCCCCATATGCTCAGTGTACCCATACCCCAAGGTCCGTACAGCACGCCATGGACACTGTGCACGCCGCACGCAACAGCATTGCGAAAATGGGCAAGATGTGCTAGAATTGGCCTGTAAAAGCCGTCAGGATGACTCAGGAAGTTTGATTTGCGCCGGCGCCGCAGCGGGAAGTGAGGTGTGTCATGACCGTCATAAGAGACGCTACCAAGATATGTGAGGAAGTGCTTCGCGGGGAGGTCTTTGGCGCGGTCAAGCTCTATCGTCTCGACGATCCCACCAGACCGGAGAGTTCCGCCAAGCGTATGTTGGGGATGACGTATCCCACCCAGGCGCTGCGGCAGGCGACGGCAGCCATCGAAGAGCGCATCCAGGGCAAACGCAGGCAGGGCACCTTTGTTTTCGCAGGCGACTATGGCACCGGCAAGTCCCACAGCCTGCTAGCCCTGTACCACCTGTTGACCTCACCTGGCGAAGGACAGCAGTGGCTGGACAAGTGGGGACTGTCTTTGAGTTTCCCCGCTGGCGTGCGGGCCGCAGTCTGCCATTTGCTGATTGAGGACCCCGACTTTGCTTGGGAACCGATCTTCACCAAGCTGGGGCGGGTGGACCTACTGGCTAAGGTGCGCGACCACCCCACCGGCGATCAGATTCGGCAATTGGTGGGTGATACTCCACTGGTCATCATCCTCGATGAACTCGAATCGTGGTTTGGCCCCATCGAGGATCGCTCTCGGCGAGAGCACAACCTGAATTTCCTGCAAAACCTGACCGAGATGGCGGAGGACACCAGCCTCAAGCTCATCTTTCTGGCCTCGCTCTACGGCCGCAATCAGGAGTTGCTGGGACGCATGGGACGTGAGAGGATGTTCTTCAAGGACCTGCGAGTGGAGGAGGACAGAGCAAAGGTAGTGCTCTTCCGCATGTTCGAAGAGATTGATCAGGGTGCGGCTCGGCGTACAGTTGATGACTATGTGGATGCTTACGCTGCCGTGGGAGAGCAGGTGGGCATCCCTTCCAGCACTCTGGACAGTTACCGGAAGAGGATGCTGGCTTACTATCCTCTGCATCCTGAGCTGATGGACGTGCTTTTTGAGGTCTACGGAGGCTGCAAGGACACCCAAAACACCAGGGGAGTTCTTTATGTCCTGTCCGGTGTGCTGCGGCGCTGCGCAGGCGAGCGGGAAATGCTGCTGCCCTCGGACGTCGACCCCAGCTTTGCTGAGGTTCACGACGATTTGTATCAACTTGATCCCGTGCTGCTGGGCAGGGCCATGGACGACATCCAGCGCAGCAAAGACGAATTGCTGGCCCGCGACATGCTGTCCACCATCCTGCTGCGCTCGTTTGTGCCGCAGATGGGTGGGGCGACTGAGTCGCAGATCCTGTTGGGCTGCCTGCGCCCCGGTCTGAACGTCAATGAACTGCATCGTGTGCTGGGGTCGCTGGAGCGCAATGCCTGGTACCTTTGGCGCAGCGAGGACCGGTACGTTATTCGAGCCGAGGAGAACTTGCCGATCAGCATCAACTCGCGGGCAGCACGGAAGTTGGAGGACGACGAGGGTCAGCAGGAGGCAGCAGACGGGCTGCGCGACCTGATCGCTGACTTGGCAGGCGGTACGAACCTCAGCAGGTTCGTCTACCCCCTCGACGAAATCGTGGATAGCCGCCAGATCAAGGTTGTGATCTCTACCAAGTACATGGACGACGAGGCCATTCGCCAGGAGGTTTACCACGGGAAGGAATGGCGCAACACGTTGGTCTTTGTGCGGCCCAAGAGCGCCGGCGACCTGACCCAAAACACGAGCTTCCTAATCAGTGCTCAGCGTTTGCTGGTGTGCGATGACCTCAAGAGCAAGCTGGAGAAAGACAAGCAGCCCCAACTGGCCAAGTACAGGCAGCGCGAAGAGGGGGACCTGCGCGCCAAGCTCAACAGTGCCTACGGCGAGTGGATGAAGCCGGGCGGACGGGGGGACAAGATTTACTTCCGTCCCATCGAGTGTGACTTGGACAGAGCGGCCATCCTCCAGCAAGTGAGAGAGGCATTTGGGGCTGAGATACTGGACGACGCCATTCGCGCCGAACTGCAGGATGTGGGCGAAGAAGGGAAGCGCTTCGATGAGCTACGCCTTTCGTTCCTCAAGCTGCTGGGCCGGCCCGTGTTGGTCGAACCCGAAGACCTGCGCAAGCGGGTCCGCGCTCTTTGCAACGAGGCCGGTGAGATCGTGATGGTGCGCGGCAAGACGCTCTACGACCAGGACAATCGTGCCCCGACGAGCTTCTCTGAGGACGTGGTGCTCTACCTTAAGCAGTATGGTCCGAGCCCAGTTGAAGAGGGCAAGATCACGGAAGCAGAATGGCCGCCCGTCCAATACCCCGGAAAACCCCTTGAAGAGCCAGAAGCGGTCGAAACTAAGGAGCTGCGACCGGGCCGCCAGGTGGTGGTGCGGACGGAAGCCCACGCCACGCCGTTCAGCCTGCAGACTGACGTGGAGGGCAAGCTGCGCAGCGGGGACCGCGTGGTCGGTGTAGAGGTGACGATTGAAGGACAGGGGCTGGAAGAGGCTGGCCCTCTGAGTGAGCTGCTGTCTGAGCTGAAGGCCAAGGGGGCCGACACGCAGGCTACCTTGAAGCTGAAATGGAAGCTCCCGGAGTCGCAAGGGAAGCAAGAGGTGCTGAAGCTTCTGGATCGGCTGCCCATCCCGGTGGACGGCACAGTCAGCGCCACCCTGGAGGTTGAGAGCCATGAAGGCAGTTGACGAAGCCGCCCTGGCCAGGGAACTGATCACCGCCGATGATCCACTGGCTGTGCTCTTCGAGGCCCTCAACCGCGTGTGGTGCGCGGATGAGATAGACGATATCAATGACTTCTTCGTCAGGCGTGAGCGAGAGACGAACGGGCTGGAGCGCTTTGTGCTGGAGACCTTCTTCGACGCCTACGACTTGCTGCTGGCGCGGATCCGCCGCGAGCGGGGCACACCGCGTTTCGAGGGTGCCAAGGGGCCGATCATCATCCTGGACGGCTGCAGCATCCGCGAGGCCAATCTGCTGCCCGGGCGGTTGAAGGACGGCGGTTACCAGGTGCAGGAGTACTCCTATGCGCTATCCGAGGTGCCATCTGGCACGGTGGCCTTTAAGCGGAGTGTGTTTGGAACACAGCGCGTCGCTAGCTTGCGCCAGTGGCGGCAGTACCGGGTGGTGAACATCCAGTCCGGTCAACCCCCGGCCCTGTTCCCCGCGGGGCCCGAAGTGTTGGTCTGGATTTCCTACCCGGACGAACTGTTGCACAAGGTGCGGGGCGAGGCGCTGACCCCTCAGGAGGCCTTTGACAAGACGGTTGACCTGCTGCTGGTCACGCTAGAGGGACTTGGAGGCGACGAGTTTCTGGTGACGTCGGACCACGGCTATCTGTACGTGAAGAACGCGACGCTCTTTTGGTCGCCGGGCCGTGCGGCAAAGGTATTACGGCAGCTTTTCGGCGGGCGGCGGGCTGTGCCGATTGGAGAGATAGGACCGGAGTTTGACAGGCTGCGGAAGGTGTCGAAGGCCAGCACCTATGCGCTGTTCGACGACGAAGGATGTTACGTGCGGGGCCGCTACCACTGGAGCGTGCAAGGTACAGCCTCCGACATCGCTCACGGTGGCCTGTCGCTGATGGAGTGCCTGGTGCCAGTGATGCGCATCAGGAGGGGAAGTGGTGGCTGAGCAGAAAGAGCAGAACCCGCTTTACGCCGAGCCCTCGGATGCGGAGGAGAAACTGAAAGAGGCGGGGACGGCTGAGTACGCGACGCTGGTTGAGGCCGCGCAAGCGGAGGATGGGCAACTCGCACGGTTGCTTGAGGTGCTGACTGAGCAGCTTCGACGGCTGTTGGGCTCTGACCTGTTGCTCTTCATGCTCTACGGCTCGCACGCCAGAGGTGAGGCCCGACCAGGCTCCGACGTAGACCTGTTCGTGGTCTTGGGCCGGGCATCCGCAGCGACCTGTGAGAAGGTACGCCAGGCGGCTTACCAGGTGATGTGGGAGGCCGATTTCGCCTACGTATTCTCCCTCTATCTGACCGATGTGCACCATTACCAGACGCTAAAGCAGCACGGCTCCTCGTTCTTGCGCAGTGTTGAGCGGGAAGGCAAAGTGCTATGGAAACCCGCCTGATGGAGATGCACGGCACCCCCCGCTGGGCCTACTACACCCTGAGCGGGAAGTGCCCGCTCAGGAGCAGCCACCTCTGCCCCTGGCGATGAGCGATGAGGAGAAGGTCCTGGCCTACGTGTGGGAGCATGGCTTAATCACCAACTTCGAATGTCGGGAACTTCTGGGCATTGAAAGTCGCCATCGGGTTACCAGGCCGCCAGGGCAAGCTAGTGGACACCGGCCAACTCCAACGGGTGGGCACCGGCAAAGGTACCCGCTACGAGTTGCCGGTATAGCGCATAAAGGCGCGCATAACGAGCATGAAGCGAGCATAAATCGTCGTCAGAGTGTCAACAGATAGGCAGTCTTCGACGGCGAAGCATGCTACCTATGGGGCCGCTATCATCGGTGGAGACGACCCTGGTGAAGGCCTATGCGACACCCGCTGCTAGGCGTAGTATAACAGGGTATCGCCTTTGTGTGTGGTGACTACGGGAGGTATCTCGACCATGACTGGCAACCAGAATATCCGCTTTGAAGAACGACCAGATTGGCGGAAACTGGTCACGCCACGTTTCACGCGAACCAGGCCGATTTACAATTGGTTCATTTACCCTCACAGCTTTGATAAGCAACTCGTCCAGGAACTCCTTGCTGAAATGGGAATCGGTCCGGGTCAAACCGTCTGGGACCCGTTCGTTGGTGCGGGTACGACGGTGCTGGCCTGCAAGCAACTTGGTATTTCTGCATATGGCACTGATTTGTTGCCCATCTCTGTCCTGATATCGCGTGCCAAAATCTATGATTATCACCCAGATACACTTAGCGATATTCTGGACTCATTCACTTATCGAATCCGGAAGCGCACCCAGGACAGGTTTGCTGACATCGCTATCGTCCGCAAAGCTTTATCGTCGCGCATCCGTCTCCGCATTTCATCGCTCCTTGAACAGATCGAGGCTCTTGATGAACCAGCCAGGTTATTCTTCACTGTGGCGCTGATCAGTATTCTTGAGGATCTGAGCTATACTGTGAAGTCTGGGGGTTGGTTACGCCTGGACTTTGACAAATGTGTCTCAGAAAGAGATGTCAAGTCCCTGTTCGTGCAAAGGGCCAGCATGATGCTAGATCACGTCAGGACCTCAATGGGCTCGGTCACGCCGTTGCCCTGTCGAGTTGACGTGTGGATTGGGGATGCCAGGTTCGAGCGATTGCCGCAGCCCGTCAATGCAGTGATCACGTCGCCCCCGTATTTGAACCGGCATGACTATACGCGAGTTTTTGCTCTCGAACTTGCTCTGGTAGCGGTCAATACTGATAAGGAGCTTAGGAGACTTAGATATCAGACTTTGCGTTCACATGTAGAGGCCAGAGCGCCGAAGCAGACTAAGCCAAATGACTACCAGCCCCCCGTGCTGTTAGACAAAGTGCTGAAAGACATTGAAGCCAGAGGAGTCAACAATACACGCATCCTTAGGACCATTCGAGGTTATTTTGAGGACATGTATCACGTCCTCATGTCAACCAGGGAGAACCTTGAGTCAGGCGGAATGGGCGCTTTTGTGTTGGGCAACACGAGATTCTCCGGGGTGATGATACCGGTTGATCTCATTGTAGCGGAGATAGGGCGGAAGCTAGGATTGGAGCCAGAGAAGATAATCGTAGCACGTTATCGCGGCAATAGCGCCCAGCAGATGGCAGTCTATGGGCGCGAGGAGGCAAGGGAGAGTGTCATCATCTTCCGCAAGCCATAGCTGTCCGTTTGAACTGGACGGGAAAATACCCCCTCGTCGTGTCTCTTTTAGGGTGCTTCGCAATCTGCTGGCCTACCTGGGCCGGATTGGAGGAGCGAACTACTCGGCCATTGTTGAGAAGCTGTCTGCTGAACTCAGGCTCATACTGGTAACAGACGCGGGCAAACCAATGGGGCGTTCCACACGCTACCATCATCTCAACGCGCTAAAGATCCTCGGCCTGGTGCATAAACGAGGGAACTTATACACCCTCAGCCAGGCCGGCAGCGAAATAGCTGCCTCTCATAACGGCGACGATGTCCCAGTCGAAACGGAGACGCTGCAAGGATTTCGGACGGCCATCCAATCCTGCGATCTTGTGCGCCGGAACTTCTTCGTTCTCTTCACTGGAGACCCCTCTCTCGACCTTCTGAAACATGGTGCCCCCGTGGGTTTCTATCCGATCGCCGGGGAAAGCGTCTATGGGCTAGAGTGCAGAGGTTGGAACGGCAGCCTACGATTGTCCAGAGAGCAGACAGTGGGGATCATGTGGGGTATCCGTCTGTGGTGCCTGAAGGTCGACTTAATCGACGAAATCTTCATAAGACCTCAGGCAGAAGTATCTGCTGAAATAGCGAACATCATTTTCCCTGTGGATGCCGAGGCGGCCCAGCAGATCACACCGGAGGCGTTTGGCAGGCTGTTGCTCTGCCATCTGCCCGTTGATCGCCCCATCTACGGCAATACAGTATCCATTTCCATTCCGCTGCTGCTCTATCGCCTCTGTCCGGCCGAACGGCTGCCTGTGCGCAAAGCGAAAGCGTTGTTAAGAGAATGGCTCACCCTCCACCAAGAATGGGCCTTTGTCGAATCGCCATCGTATAGCGTGCTTGAGTCAGGCCGAGCCAGGAGAGGGTCTTCGCGTGCGGTGTGGAGAAAGCAACAGCGGGTGTTTCTTGATGTGGGAGGCAAATTGTACTCTCGGCTATTTGCATCGCGTGCTATATGGGAATCAGGAGGTACATATCATGCCAGTGGATAAACGGACAGTAGAGGAGGTCTGGGCAGAAGTTGCAAAGACCAACGCTTACATTCATCTTGGTCTACTTCGCAACCCTTTTCCAGCCAGCGGGGGCCCGCCCACCAGCCCGGGGATACAGCCATACCCCGAAGTCTATGAGCAGATCACAAAGTTCTTCAAGGCGTTCATTCGGTCGCGCCAATCGCGGGGAATGGTTCTGTTGGGCGACTATGGCACTGGCAAGACCTATCATCTGCGTTGGATAAAGGGCCTGCTAGAGGCCAGATCGGATCAAGTAAACATCCGAGTGGTCAGCATTGAGACACCAGGGCTTGAGCCCTATGACCTCGTGCGGGGCATTCTGACCCAAATTGGTGATCAGGAAATCGCCAAGGCAGTGTGGGCGCTGTTGCTGCCTGAGATCCGCGCGCAAATTCAGTCCGAGGGATTAGCCTTTTTCAAGCAGTTTGCTGTGGGGAAGGTCAAGCCCAAGCGTGGAAGACAGATCCCACTAGATGGGACGGTCTTTGACGTGACTTTTGGTATTCGATTGAGCGAAGAAACCTTGGTGGATCACCGTGAGTTTTTGAGCGCTTTCGACAAGTCGGGCGTACTCAGCCGGGAGAGACTACGTGATAAGTTTCTACCTTCACTGTATGGTCGCCAACCGGATGGAGGCCGTCCCATTACCGACAACATCGCCGTCGCCAGAGAGCTAGCCAATCTCTGTTTCTTCGCTGGCGCTCCGGCGCTCTCCTCGTGGGAGAGACTGACCGTCCCGGCTACCAGGAAGAGTCCATTTCCCCCGCGGGGCGAGCCGGAGTTTCTGCAAGCCATCCTGAGACTATTGATTGCGACACGCACTGAGTACTTCGTGCTTCTGCTGGACGAATTTGAGAAGGTTCCACTTATGGAGATCATGACGCAACGTGAGACGAAGCGGTATCTGGACACGGTACGGATGCTGGTGGACAGAGGCTGGCAGGAAGAGGATCTGCCGTTCGCCTGGGTCATCGCCTCTCACGATGAGGCATGGGATTTGATCCGAGGTGAGCGTGCATTGAATCAGGCTCTGGCCCAGCGTTTCCTTGTAGAAGTCCACTTGCCCCGGACGTACGATTTGGACGTGGCACGTTACCTGGTGTCACGGTATCTCACCTTGGCGCGCTTGAAAGAACAGCCGCCTGACAGTCTGAGCCCCTTCCCACCCAATTTCCTTGAATTGATCCCGCCGCCTCTACGGCACACACCACGGGTATTGCTGACTATGTGCTATGATCTTGTGGAAGAGGCAAGCGAGGCTGATCTGGATAAAGAAGAGATTCCGGAAGCCTTTGTAACCAAGTTTCTCGAAAGGCATCGCCTGCCATTTGAGGAAGCGAGCGACTCGAGCGATGAATCCCATTAAACCACGCAAGTCTCTCTATCTCGACACAATGGGTTTTATTTACGCCCAGGCGTACCTTACCAGGCGCGACGATGCACTTGACCTGGATTATTTCAAGATGGGAGCACACTACATCCGCTGTCTAGAGGAATGTAGAGAGAGGAGTATACGAGTGTTTTCTACCGATTTGGCTTACCTCGAGATGCATCATTGCCACCACGAGTGGGCCATGCAAAAGCAAGCGTTGCAACAGGGAGCTCCCCTGGGGCTGATTTTTGGTAAGAGTCGCCGAATGGACCCTGAATTCTTGAAGCAGCCTCTCACCCCCGAAGCGCACGAAGAAGTATTGGAAGAGACAGTGCATTGGCTCGAAACGTGGGAATTCAAGGAACTCGTTGAATTCCGACCTCCTGAAGACATACCCAACTGGTTTCTCATCGCGAGGCGCATCTACGCCAGGTGGATGGAGACGGTACTGGACTGCTTGCATCTGGCCGCTGCTATTGCACTGGAATGCGATTACTTTCTCACCCAGGATGAATACCTTCGAAAATTGATCACTGCTATGAGGCCGGACAGGACGTTCCGGGAAGGACTACAGAGAGACCTTGGTATCTCAGAGGATTATGCCCTGCCTGATGCAGTGAAGGCGCAGACATTCAATCCAAAGCCCCGAATTTGAACGCAGTCCGAAGGAGCCAGACTGATGGCCTACATCGAACACGACTTCCCTATCGAGGGCCTGAACAAGATCGCGCAGAAGGAAGGCAACGCCAAAAAGCCCATCTACCAGATGCACAAGTGGTGGGCGCGGCGCCTGGGCAGCGTGTTCCGCATGTTGATCCTGGCGGCATTCGCTGAGGATGACATCCATCCCATGGAGCTGTGGCGGCGCTTTTACACGCGCAACCAACTAACGGTGGAGCGCGATGGCAAGCGTGTGCCGCCCATCATCCTGGACCCCTTCATGGGCGGGGGCACGACCATCGTGGAGGCGCTGCGGCTGGGCTGCAAGGTGATCGGCGTGGACCTCAACCCGGTGGCCTGGTTCGTGACCAAGAAAGAGATTGAGCCGGTGGACCTGGACGCCCTGGACGAGGCCTTCAAGCAACTGCAGAAGACGGTATCCCCCAAGATCCTGCACTACTACCGCACCACCTGCCCCCTGGGCCACGAGGCCGACGTGATGTACGTCTTCTGGGTCAAGAAGGTGACCTGCGTGGGCTGCGGTCAGGAGGTGCGGCTGTTTCCTTCCTTTCGGCTGGCATCCAAGGGGGAGCAGCACACCGTCTTTTGTCCGCAGTGCTACCGCATCTTCCAGGTCACCAGTCTGGAGGATGAGACCGAATGCGACGAATGCGGCCACGCCTTCGTGCCGGCCAAGGGCTACAGCAAGCGGGGCTACTACACCTGCCCGGCCTGCGGGCAGCGGGAGCGGGTGCTGGACGCCGTGCGGCGCAAGGAGGGCCCGCCTGAGGCGGAGATGTTCGCCCTCGAGTACTACTGCCCCACCTGCGAGCGCGAGGGCTACGACCGCCGGGGCTACAAGCCGGTCACTGCGGAAGACCTGGCCTTGTTCGCCGAGGCGAAGGCCGAATTCGAACGGCGGAAGCATGAACTGCCTTACCCCCGGCAGAAGATACCGGTCGAGGGCCGCAGCGACCCGCGGCCAGTCAACCACGGCTACCAGTACTGGCACCAGATGTTCAACGAACGGCAGCTTTTGTGCCTGGGGATGCTGTTAGAGGAAATCTTGTGGATCGCTGACGAGAACCTGCGGGAGCTCATGCTGGTCGCCTTCTCCAACTGCCTAGACGGCAACAACATGCTCGCCAGATACCATCTGACCGGGCGGAAGCTTGAGGAGATGTTCTCGCGCCACGCTTTCTGGCCCAACCCCTGCCCGGCGGAGAACAATGTGTGGGGAACGAAGTTTGGCAAGGGTAGCTTTGCAAGACGTTTTGGCTTGGTTCGACGTGCAAAGCAATATGCCGCCAGGCCGTTTGAGAGGGACGGCAAGGTGAAAAGAAGGACGGGAGATGTCGTGGCCGCAGAGCTTGTCGATGACCTTGCACTGCTTCAGAGTGACGGCAACGCCCTGCTCAAGACACAGACCGCTGAGGACCTGTCCTTCATCGCCGACGGTTCGGTGGACGTCGTGGTCACGGATCCTCCGTACTGCGACAACGTGATGTATGCTGAACTGGCCGATTTCTTCTATGTGTGGCTTAGGCTGGCTCTTAAGGACAAGTATCCTGTCTTCCAACCAGCGTTCGTTCCCAAGGCCAGAGAGATAGTGAAAAACGAGGCCCAGGGCAAAGATGAGGATTTCTTCTTCCGCGGCTTGACACGTGCCTTTCGCGAATGCAATCGGGTGCTCAAAGATGACGGCTTGTTCGTGTTTACTTTCCATCACGCGCAAACCTGGGCCTGGAAAGCCGTGCTTAACTCGATTCTCGAAGCAGGTTTCTACGTGACGTGCGTCTATCCCGTCCATGCGGAGATGAAGACATCCACTCACATCATGGAGGGTGGCATCTCCTACGACATCCCCTTCGTCTGCCGCAAGCGCGGAGGGGATGGACAGCCGGTAGGCTGGGAGGCGCTCAAGGACGAGATCTACTTCGCTGCGCAGGAGTCGGTAGAACGGCTCAAAACCTCGCGACGGGCCATCTCGGACGCCGACCTGTTCGTCATCGCCATGGGCCGCTGCCTGGAACTGTACTCCAAACATTGGCCCAACGTGCTCAAAGAAGGGCAGCGAGTGGACGTGGACCAGGCCGTGGAGGACCTGGACGGCCTGGTGGACTCGCTGATCAAGTCCTACGAGCTCAAGCTCCTGCCGGCCAGCCTGGACGAGGTCACCAAGCTCTACCTGCTGTACATCGCCGGGCAAAAGACGGTCAGCGCCGATGAGCTGCGCAAACGGCTGGTAACCGGCGGTGGCAGCCTGGACGTCTTTACCAAACGGCAATACCTGCTCACCAAGCGCAAGCAGATGAAGGTGGCCACGCCGAGCGAGCGGGTGGAATTCATCGAAAGGGAGCTGGAACGCCGCGGGGCGCTGCCGCTGATTGACGTCGCGCATCACCTGTACGCCACCTACAAGTCCGGACAGCCGGTGCAGTGGTTCCTGGGGCGCTGGACAAGGGAAGAACTGCTGGCGGTGCTGGAGCACCTGTACCGCAAGAGCGGCGACCGCGTCTGGCGCAACCTGGCTGAACTGGCGCGCAGCTCGCTGGCGCCAGCTACAGAACGCCTTCTCTAGGAGGACGGAGCGCATGGAGAAGAAGAGCCTGCGTCCAGGATACAACTTTGTCGAGCGCAGCCAACTGCGCGTCAAGATCGAGGACATCGAAGAGACGATGAGCATCATCGCCTTCCTGCGGCTGCTGCGCCGCGGCCAAGCGCCCCCGCGACAGGTGAAGGTGGAGGGACTGGATCGCCTGCTGCTGAGGATGCAGGACCGCGAATCCAGCCGCTTTGTGCGCCGCCTCTTCTCGGACGCCAGCGACGTGCTGATGCAAAGCGGGCCCGTTGTCCTCTTCCCGGTGGCCAGGATCGGCTGGAATCTGCACCCCAAGCTCGTGGTGGAAGGCAAGGATGTGCGCTTCTTCCACATCTTTAGCAAAAGCTTGCGGCAAGAGGACGTGGGGCACTGCTGGTCAGGGTTCAGCTTGTCATAGGATCGGGCCTTGCATCGGAGGCTTACATCACGGTCCCAAAGCTGGGTGATGTAGATGGCCCGGATCTGGCACTGGCAGCAGGTTCCCCTCTCGGAAGAGGCAAGGCTCTTCCACATCAAGAGAACCTTGTGTCGGGAAACATGGTATCGATTCAGCGTGAACTCAAGCTACTACGCGTCTGAGTAGGGCGGGAGGGAATCGAACCCTCATGGAGTTTTGCTGCAGCGGATTCCAAGTCATCACGACTCGCTGAAGGGCTTACCACAATAGGTCGTATGATGATCCGCCTAAGACTACTATATGTAGTATGCCATCTCTCTGTTCTGCTTCTTGATCTCTTCGAGTCTCCTGGAGTTGGAGGAGCCTCCTTTCCACCGCAATGTCCTCAGGACTTCGAGTCCGCACTCCTCACGAACGGACACGTATCAGGGTATCTCTGAAGCTTGGTGCTTGTTTCACTCGTAGATTAGCACGATCCGCCGGAGAGGTCAAACCGTGGCCGCTCTGTCCGTGAGGCGCACAGCACCCAAACGGGAAACAGGTCTCGGCTGATGGTACGCAGGCCGCAGTTGAAGATGCGAAAGGCAAAGTCCTCAGTGGTCAGCAGGGCGCCCTGGTCGAGAGCTTCGTGGGCCATGCGCTTCATCTGGCGCTGACGCAAGGCGGCTACGCCGTCGGAGCCACGCGCAAGACGGTACCGGTGATCTTCCTTACCAACGTGAAGGGTCAGGACAACCGGTACCATCTTGGACTGCGATAGAGGTTTGTGACCTGGCTCAACTGCCGAATCCGCAGTCATAGCCAACTGACCGGCCTGGAGGGCTTCCGGTTGAGAGAGCCAGGGGAAGTAGACTTCCTTAACCAATTCGGTCAGCGCCTGCACTTCACAGAGGGAACAGCCTGACCCTTCTCGGGCGCGGGCGATGAAGATATGGTCAAGAGTTTTGACTATCAAGCGATTGAGTTGCTCGCGTTCTGGTTGTCGGATCATTGGGCTGGTCTCCTTTCTGAGTAGCGATCCTACTCCTATGATAAGGGTACCTGCCATATGGCACAAGTATAGTTAGGCCGCCCTGCCATGCTCGCCGATCCACAACGCTTGCCAGTAGAGGAACACATGCTGAAACCTACTACGGACCCTAGCGGCACCACCGGTCTACCCGCAGCCACAGAGGCCTTGCATCCCCGCGCTTGAGGACTTTATGCGCTTCGAGGATCAGGATCTTGCGGCAAGCGAGTACGCACAATGGGCCTCTTCGCTCAATGAGGCATTGCCCGAGCGCGGGAGGGACGCTTGCGCCGTCCGGGAAGGCAGAGGGAGGGCGAGGGCCAGACCTCAAGTGTTGAATCACCATCGTCGCTCAATCCAACGGACTGCGCACCGCCAGGCCTCCTCGCTTCAGGACATGGGTATAGATCATCGTGGTTTTCACATCCTTGTGCCCGAGCAGTTCCTGCACAGTGCGGATGTCGTAGTGATTCTCCAGTAGGTGGGTGGCGAAAGAGTGGCGGAAGGTGTGGGGTGTAACCCGTTTGGCGATGCCGGCCTTCTTGGCAGCCTTCTTGACAGCTTTCTGCACGGTGTTCTCGTGGAGGTGATGGCGACGAATCACGTCACTGCGCGGGTCTTGTGATCGTTGCGTAGCAGGGAAAACGTACTGCCAAATCCATTCTTTGTTCGCATGTGGATACTTTCGTTCCAGAGCATAGGGCAAGTAGACAGCCCCGCACCCGTCGACCAAGTCCTGCTCGTGCAACTGCTTTGCCGTGGCCAGCTGGACGCGCAACGGCTTGATCAGGCTGTTGGGCAAGATAGTCACCCGGTCCTTTCCCCCCTTGGCATCTCGCACCAGAATCTGGCGCTGGCCAAAGTCGAGGTCCTTGACCCGCAGCCTCATGCATTCCATCAGACGCAAACCACTGCCATACAGAAGTTGTACAATCAGACGGTGGACGCCAGTGAGTTGGGCAATCACTTGCTGGACTTCTTCTTTGGTCAGGACCGTAGGCAACCGTTTGGGTCTTTTGGCCCACACCAATTCGAGGGGCAGATCTAGATCCTTGCGCAATACCTCCCGGTATAGGAACAGCAGGGCACTGAGGGCCTGGTTTTGCGTCGAAGCCGCCACGTGTTCCTCTGCTGCCAGGTAGGTGAGAAACTCGCTGATTTGCTTCTCACCCATCTCCAGCGGATGCCGCTTGTTGTGATAGAGAACGAAGCGCTTGGCCCAATAGACGTAAGTTTTCTCGGTGCTGTAAGCATAGTGCTTGACCCGTATTGCATCGCGCACTTGGTCGAGCAGCTTTTTGGGTCGTGGTGTCATTACGAATCTCCGAGAATCTGGATTTGCTCAACGAGCGGAACTGTGGTACAATAGTGAATAGTTCTGCAAAGAACCCCAGCGGCGGATATTATACAGAAGAGTTCTTGAATATGCAAGCTTTGGGTGCTTCTGTAGAACTTTTCCTCATAATCACCCATTGGGTCTGTTTATGTATAAAGGTTCTGTAGAAGTATGAGTTCGGCGGCTGACGTACTTTCGGCTCTTCTGGTTCCGATTCAGTCAGTTTCTGGATCGAGCCCTGCGCCAATCAGATGGCCGCTCCGCGGCGAGAGTGGGCAAACCTTGAAGGATGCACTATGGGGGAAATTGACTTCCTAATCGTTACCGCGCTCGAAGAAGAACGTGACGCAGTGCTAGGCAAACTGTCCAGCCCCCAGCGCCTCAACCCGTCCGCGCGGGATGTGTGTGTTTACTATGCCGCACAGGTATCCGCCGTAATGCCTGAGGGGCAGGCCGGCGAGTATCATCTCGCCGTCATGCCATTGCTCGGCATGGGGCGTGTGCAGGCAGCGACGGCCACTTCGGACGCCATCCAGCGGTGGCAGCCGCGCTACGTGATGATGGTCGGGATCGCAGGTGGCGTGGCGGCAAAGGGAGTTGCGCTCGGGGATGTGCTCGTCTCCCAGCAGATCGTGGACTATGAAGTACAGAAGTTGACGCCCAGTGGGTCACAGGTCCACTGGCAGGTGTATCAAGCTGACCCGCGTTTGCTCGCCGCCAGCCAGAACTTGCGCGACGAAGACTGGTGGTCACTGGTCAGCGCAAGTCGGCCGGTGGGGGGCCAGCCGAAGCGCCTCATTGGCCCGATTGCCTCTGGCGACAAGGTTGTGGCGCACAAGGCAACTTTGAACAAATATCGAAAGGCTTGGCCGACTCTGATTGGCGTTGAGATGGAGGCGGCGGGCGTGGCGACGGCGGCATTTCAGGCGGCAGAACCACCTGGCTTCATTATGGTGCGAGGTGTATCAGACTTGGCCGACGAGGGCAAGGGTACGCCAGAAATCGAAATGTGGCGTGGTTATGCCTGCGATGTCGCAGCGGCGTACGCGATCGCGCTTTTGAAGAGCGGACCAATACCGATGCAAGACCCTGGTATATGGGAGATTACGCCGGAAACCCGACGTCAAATGGAACTGAAATACCTTCAAGGCATCGGGCAGCGATACGACCACTGGCGCGATCTGTATACCGATCCGGCAGCCACCGCCTTACGCGAAGAACAGGTGGTGAAGGTCAAGGTGGCGGCACTGCGTTACCTGGAAATGCAGCACGACCTCTACAGAGACATCAGCTACGAACCCGAAGATGACCGTAGTAAGGTTGTGAAGGTTGAAGACTTTGCTGAGCTGCGCGAGGGCATCCGCAGATATGGACGGGCTGCCTTAATAGGTGACCCAGGCGCGGGCAAAACGACCACCCTCCAACGACTGGCATATGAACTTGCTGCCGAAGCCATCGAAAACGAAGGCGCACCACTGCCGTTGTTTGCCAGTCTCGGGGAATACAATGGGGACGATTTCAGTGTATTTCTCGAAACTGCTTTTGGTGGGTTAAGCCTGCGGGACTATCTTCCTGGGCGGGTCTTCCTGCTACTAGACGGGCTAAACGAAACCCCGCCCGAACGTATCCCAGCAGTTCAAGGTTGGATCGCTCATTACCCCGAAGTCAAGCTCATTGTCACCTGCCGCCGCCTGGATTACATAAACCTGAGGCTGCCCTTACAACGTATCGATGTCAGTCCCTTTGATGTGAACCGCATTCATCTGTTTATTGGCAGTTACGTGGAAGACGAAGACCGTGAACGTCTTTTCTGGGAACTCAGCGGGACGGAAACCCGCGCCAGTTGGGAATGGCTCCAACGAGAAAAAGGAGAAAGGACCTTTGGCTTCTTCTGGTTTGATGACGATGAACTGCCCGGTTTTGACTGGAATCCCGAACGCCGCCACTTGATTGCCGTGCGCCAGGCATTACGGGAAGAAGGCAAACTGCCCGGAATGTTGGGTGTAGTCAGCAACCCGTTCTTATTGTTCCTGACGGTCAATACCTTTATTCAGGATGGAAAACCACCTGCTAACCGAGGGCAGCTGTTTCAGCGATTCGTTCATCAATTGCTTGAAAAGCGCGGACAGCCCGCCGCCAAGACCCGTCCCCCTTGGATCAGCGAAGACATCCAACGCAAAGCATTAGCTGCCTTGGCATATCGGATGCGGGCAGAACGCACAGGAACCAGCGTGGAAGCAAGTTGGGCACGGCAGGTCATCGAAGAACATCTGGCAGGCTCCCCACTACCTCTAGGAGAGGGATCGGGGGTGAGGGCAAATGCTGACCAAATCCTTTACTTGGCAGCCAGTGCCAGCATCATCGAACGTGGTAAGACGGTACGCTTCGTTCACGAACTTCTACAGGAATATTGCGCTGCCTGCCAAATGCGAGAGGAAATCGGGCGCGGCGTTCCGGCGACCGAGTATCTCCCCTCTGAACGCTGGTGGGAGCCAACCGGATGGGAGGAGGTGCTCCTGCTGCTGGCGGGCATGGAAAGCGACGCCACGAAAATCGTGGAATGGCTGACCCCTGTGCAACCGACGCTGGCGTATCGCTGCGCCACCGAAAGCCGAGCGACTTGCGCGGACGATGCCCTGAAAATGCTGTTTGATCCCCAGATTTCTCCCCTTCCTGTGTACAAGGAGGGGGCAGAGGTTGACGAATGGCGGGAGAAACTGCCCCGCATCACCCCGCTGGCACGTGCCGAATGGGGACGCCGACTGGCAGAGCGCGGCGACACGCGCAAAGGTGTTGGAGTGAGACCTGACGGCTTGCCGGATATTGACTGGGTAGACATTCCAGCGGGGAAATTCCAATATGGCGGTGATCCGCAAGCCTACCAAAGCGCGGAAGCACAGGAATTCGACCTGCCGACCTACTACATCGCGCGTTACGCCATCACGTACGCTCAGTTCCAAGTGTTTATTGATGCTGATGACGGAATACGGGATGATCGCTGGTGGAAAGGACTGGCGCAAGAACACAGGGAAACACTTGAACAGCGTTTCAAATACGCTAACCATCCCCGGGATACGGTCAACTGGTATCAGGCTGTAGCTTTCTGCCGCTGGTTGTCGCACAAATTACGGTCTGTAGGGGCACCTTTAATGGTGTCCGCCAATGAACAACGGACGGGATTAATCCCATCCCCACAGGATTACGACCCCATGAAACCCTTCACTTGGGCAGTACGACTGCCCACCGAACAAGAATGGGAAAAAGCGGCACGAGGCACGGATGGGCGGAAGTACCCTTGGGGCAATGACTACATCAGCGGGTATGCCAACATTGATGAAACCTTTAACAATGTGGGTAGCTATTACGTTCGCCAAACCAGCGCGGTAGGGATGTACCCGCAGGGAGCCTCACCGTATGGGCTGCTGGATATGAGCGGCAACGTCTGGGAGTGGTGTTTAACGGACTACCATACGGGAAAGAATGATGAATTCAGTGATACTAGCGTCCACGCGCGGCGCGGCGGGTCGTGGATCAACGTCAATGACTTTGCGCGTGCCGCTTACCGCTACAGCCGCAACCCGCGTCCCAATTACTTCGACTACGGCTTTCGTCTGGTGTGTGCGTCCCCCTTCTAGTTGGACAACGTCAATGTTGTCCCTACGACCACGACGGGCGACCCTTAGGGACAGGGTGTAATGCCCACACACATCGTTTCAATCAGGTAGAATAGTTTGAGCGACCGGTCAGCTGTGGACACGGACTCTGCCCACCGTTTCGTTGGTTCGAGCGGGGTCGTCCGGAGAAGCCCATGCGGAATCGGTCACTGCACGGAAGGTCCCTGAAGTCATCATGCCCAGGAGCTCCCATCCGCCGCCGCAGGGTACGCTCTTGAACACTTACTGCCGGCAGTAAATGATGTGGTTCAAGAAGGCACAGGATGTCTGAGAATGACACACTCACAGCACGGCAGAAGCGAGCTCTAGCGGCCTTGCTTGCAGAGCCAACGGTGCCTCTTTGATGTCTGTGGCACATTATACCGCAAGTCGTTGCACAGACTAAGAATGTAGCGTTCAAGCGGCCCGCGTCTGTCACCCAGTGGCGGCAGAGGGCAGTTGCGACACTCTGGTGGCGCTGCTGCTTGTTAGATCAGTTGGGCCGCCCCGGACAGCATGATGCGTCTCTTACCGATTTGCGATGCCTATTCGAGCCAGATCGTGCACAGCATCTCTCCAGGCGGAACAGATAAGACTCTGCAGTTGAGGACAGAGCTAGGGCGATACAGGCACCCGAGGACTGCGATGTCGCGTCGTGGTTGTGAGTTCAGTGTTGATGCGAGGTTCTCCATAAGCGCCTTGTGAAACCCGCTGATGGGGAATAGCGCGTCCCATAGTCTCACGGAATGGGACTACAGTTCGGACTGATCGTCGGTCCTGTCGGAAAGGTCTTCTTCCTCCTCATCATCCGCGTCAGTTTGGTGATGCTCCGACGCTTGCCTCGCCTAGGCGGCTGATAGGCGTGTAAAGGCCGCTGGCAACAGAGGATTCCTCAGTCCGCTGGGCCACGGCCATACCGAATTGCCCCTTGATTCTCGGCTCACAGTGTGCTACTCTCATCATAAATGGTCGAATGCAAGACACAGCACTAGCGCGTGATCGAGGTGCCACTCAGAGAGGCCGAGGGGACACAGATGCTTCTCTCCATGTTCGATCTGATCCAAGAGGAGATTCACCGATCCGACCGGGAGTGCTTCACCCAGTTAGCAGGTTGAGGAGTGCGTGGGCGTGGAATGGCGTACGTTTTCGTGGTGACAGCTTGGAGAGGTAGATGCCAGTTCGCTACGGACTAGAGGGCGTTGATGCTCCTTAGGTAGAATATGGCTGCCAAGACCAAACCGAGCACCTCTTGGTACAGCGGGAGCCAGTCGTGGCTAGGCGGAATCGGGTCAGAATGATGGGTTGTGTAGTTCCGTGTCAGCACGAGGCAGGCAAGTGCACGCTCCTCAGACGGGCCAGTGCTCACCACGATAGCCTGGGCGTATGTGGTGAAGTCCTTGGTGCTGCCTGGCCAGCAGCTGTAGGATGATGGATATGGGATGCCAGCGGTGCTAGCAGCGTTGCTGACCAGGGGATGAAGAGTAGCTTGACTCTTCTGTTGCGACTTCAGGTAAGCAACGCCCATTGGGCTTCTCCGTAGAAGAGATTCGATGAGCCAACAGATGTTTCTCAGTGCTGCCAGCAAGCGGGATCTGACGTGCACTGTGCTTAATGCTCTGGCACGTTGCAGGTTGTCATTGGCTGCCCAAGTGCTCGTCTCAAGCAGAAGTCGGTCTTGCAGATCCAGGCTGGTCATAAAGCTCTCAAGAAACGGCTGATCGACGACTAGGCCAACACCTGTGCATGGCTGCTTCGTCACACGACGGATGTAGTCGAATATATGGGGAACCTCGAACTGTTGCCACAGCACGCCATTGAGGATGTTGTGCGGGTCGCGGTTAGTGAAATCCTGATCCTCAAGGTCCGCAGCCAGGAAACTGGAGACACCGTGGTCGATCTTGCCGCCCGCGATTTGTGCAACCCCGAGATTTCCATACGCCATGCCTTTGTTGAATTGCTTGTTCCGATACGCCTCATAGTCGAGAATGCACTTCAGCAACGTCTGGTGGTATAGTTCTGCCACACCCAAGAAATCCACCTCGAGCGCAGAACCATTGCTCAGCGAAAACAGTGGAATCCTTTTCCACAGTGGTCGTCCGATCATCTCACATTCGTTGAAGTACGCGTTCTTCGCTGCATAGCCACGCTTGAAGTTGTACCCAGGGTCCTCGTCCATGTTCTGCACTAGTGTGTTGAGCCCTGCGACCATCAGCTTCGTAACTCGCTCCATTGCGCCCAATGTCGGGGATCTTGGGGGGTAGAGTAGATCGTCAATTCGGACACCAAGGGCTGCAGCCAGAGATACCAGAGTGCTCATGCGGGGATTGGAATCTGAACCAGTCTCAATCTTGGACACCGTACCGCGCGCAATACCACTCTCTCGCGCCAAGTCGCCTTGGCTCCACCCTTTCTGTTTGCGCAGTGTGCGGATTCTTGTGCGATTGATGAATCTCTCCACTTGTCACGCCTCCGTGGTACAGAGACTCCAGTGGAATCATACCCTACTGAGAGTGCTTTTCAATGCCTGAAATTGAAGTTGGGACATTGGTTCGGACATCCCGAGAACCGAACATCTATCGCTTTCAGATAGGTGCACTTCTAGCCCTTTGGGCCACGCTGTAGCGTAGCATAACTGCCACCTGAGCCCTCGCGTGATAGGCATCGCCGACAGATGACCGAAGCTCAGTCTAAGTCCATACCGTGGGTCTACCGGGCCGGCAGGCTGGTCCATTGCGGGTCGATGGCGTCTTCCACCATCAGGCCCTCCCATCGCGGGAGAGCCTGACCATGTGTAGGGCGGGAGGGAATCGAACCCTCATGGAGTTCTGCTCCAGCGGATTTTAAGTCCGCAGCGTCTGCCGTTTCGCCACCGCCCCATATGCAGAGGGCTGACAGCAGGGAATGCTATCAGCCATGTCATGGAGGCGACGGTCGGAATTGAACCGACGATCGGGATTTTGCAGACCCCTGCCTTAACCACTTGGCTACGTCGCCCTGAAACTGTGCACAACGGGAAATGAGACGAAATGGAGCGGAAGATGGGATTCGAACCCACGACCCTCTCCTTGGCAAGGAGATGCTCTACCGCTGAGCCACTTCCGCTCGTGTGCCGAGGCCCAGAATTGAACTGGGGACACCTTGATTTTCAGTCAAGTGCTCTACCAACTGAGCTACCTCGGCCAGCCTTGTTGAGCACCCCTATTCTATATGATGTTGCCCCCGTTGTCAAAATCGGGCACTCGCCTGGGCGGGCAGCGCCCGCTCCCTGAAATCTCCTCCTCTGCGGTTGCGACTGGGCCTGGCCAAGCACTTGAGCGACTGCGCAGGTGTCTGCGCGCAGGCTTCCTTCCCTGATACAAAGGCAGCGATTGGCCACTCGGTGTGTCATGGACGGATTCACTAATGCTGGAGACCAGACTTGACGAAATTCGCGAAATATGCTATAATGGTTGACGAAAAACGTCGAGGAGCTGGCCTTGGGTTACACAATTGATGCTACGGATCGTCGCATCATTTCCTTGCTGCAACTGAATGGCCGCATGTCGAATGTGGACATCGCGCGCGCCATTGGCGTTGCGGAGGCCACGGTGCGCAAGCGGATTGAACGCTTGCTCAACGAGGGTGTGATCCGCATTGTAGGCGTACCGTCGCTGGGCAAAGTGGGCCTGGACCTCGAGACGATCATTATGCTCGAGGTGGACCTGCGGCAGGTTGACCAGGTGGGTGAAAAGCTGGCCGCAATGAAAGAGGTGCGCACTGTCAGGTATGCTACCGGCGGGTCTGATATTATCATTGAAGCGGTTTTCCCGTCCGACGACGATTTGCTGGAGTTTTTGACCAATCGCCTGGCGAGGATACAGGGAATCCGTGCGACGACCACTTCGCACGTCTTGAAGACTATCAAGCACAGTTGCGATTGGATGCTGCCCCGCGAAGGCCCTCCCCTAATCCTGATCGTTGATGATGACCCTGATTTTGTCGAAGCCAACCGCATTGTGCTGGAAGCTGCTGGCTACCAGGTCATCTCCGCCGCTAACGGCGAACAGGGATTGCGTGCCATGCGCCAGGAGCGACCAGACCTCGTGATTCTCGATGTGATGATGAGCGGCATTCTCGATGGGCTTGATGCCAGTATGCGGATGCAAGCTGAACGGGGACTCGAGAGAACGCCGATATTGATGATTTCCTCCATTACCAGCTCGGACTATGCGGCCATGTTCCCTACCGATCAATATGTACCCGTGGAGAGCTTTTTATCCAAGCCAGTTAGCCCGGACCAGTTGCTGGCCGAGGTCAAACGGCTGTTGAAATAGCGGCAAGGCGTGGTTTTTGATACCATAGTTGTAAGGAGGTGGGGATGGCGAAGGTTTTGGTAGTTGACGACGATCCAGATTTCGTGGAGATCACGAGGATGATTCTGGAGGCAAATGAGTATGAAGTAAGTACAGCCGCCAATGGCGATCAGGCGCTCAACACGATGCGTGAAGACCCTCCAGACCTGGTTCTGCTGGACATAATGATGTCCCACGTGTTGGATGGGCTCGACTTGAGTCGCGTCATGAGTGATGATCCTGTGCTCAAGAAGGTGCCAATCATAATGGTTTCGTCCATCACGGACAGCCCATCTGCAGGATTGTTTCCAACAGATGAATACCTTTCCATTGATGCGTGGATCTCGAAGCCAGTGCAACCTGACGATTTGCTTCAGAAGGTTGCGCAGTTTATCAAAAAGTAGCCTGAGGAGCCAACACAATGTCCTCTGCAGGCAAGATACTGATAGTAGATGATGACCCGGATTTTCTGGAGTACACGCGCATCGTGCTTGAATCGCAGGGCTACCACGTGCGCACCGCCGCAACTACTGACCTGGCTCTCAACATGATGCATGAGGATAAGCCAGACATCGTGCTCCTGGACGTGATGATGTCTTACGTGTTGGACGGCCTCAACGTCGCGCGCCAAATGCGCGATGATCCAGAACTCAGGGACGTGCCCGTGATCATGATCTCTGCTATTGTGAGCAGGCAAGAAGCAGGGCTGTTCCCAACCGACGAATATCTAGCCGTTGATACGTTCATGACCAAGCCCGTTGACCCGGCGGACTTGTTGCAGCAAGTCGCGCGACTGATTTGCCACAACGATAGCAAGATGAATAAGGAGGGATGATGCAACCAGACGTCAAACTGGCCGATCCGGCCAAGCGCTCTATGCTGCTGACGGCGCTCTACATTGCCCAGGAGCAGTATGGCTACTTGACCAAGGATGCCATCGAGCGAGTGGCCAAACGGCTGGGGCTTCCTGTCACTGATGTATACTCTATGGCCAGCTTCTATACCCTCTACCGCACAAAGGCCACAGGCCGCTACGTGCTTCAGGTTTGTGAGGGGCTATCCTGCCATTTGGTGGGCGGGGCCGACCGCCTGGTTGACTACCTGTGCAAGAAACTCCGTATCAAAGTCGGGCAGACGACTGAAGATGGTCTGTTCACGCTGCAAACAGTACAGTGTCTGGCCTCCTGTGGCACGTCTCCTGCCATGCGCGTGAACGACGCCCTGTACGAGAACATGACCGCAGAGAAAGTTGACGAGTTGTTGGAGACGTTGAGGGGGTACCATGTTTGAGAAGGTCTTGACACGCAATTTTAGCCTCCCGCGATCGGAGACGATTAACGTATATATGGCCAATGGTGGTTATCAGGCTTTGCCGAAAGTGCTGCGCGAGTACCCACCGGAGAAGGTGATCAAGACTGTCACGGCTTCGGGGCTGCGTGGCCGTGGTGGAGCAGGCTTCCCGGCTGGCAGGAAGTGGAGCTTTTTGCCCAAGGATGCAGACGTTGAGAAGTACGTCTGTGTAAACACTGATGAAGGAGAACCGGGCACATTCAAGGACCGCGAGCTCGTGGAGAAGGACCCCCATCAGATCATTGAAGGCACAATCATCGCCAGCTATGCAGTCGGTGCCCACCGTGCTTTCGTCTATATCCGCGGCGAGTTCTTCCTTGGTGTAAAACGTTGGATTAAGGCCATTGATGACGCCTACGCCAAGGGGTTTCTGGGCAAGAATATCTTGGATAGCGGTTTTTCCTTGGACTTGTCTGTGCACCGAGGAGCTGGCGCTTACATCTGCGGCGAAGAGACTGCCCTGATTGAATCACTGGAAGGCAAGCGGGGTGAGCCAAGAATGAAGCCACCCTATCCAGCCAGCGTGGGCCTGTGGGGCAAACCGACTCTCGTGCACAACGTGGAGACACTGGCCAACATCCCCCATATAATAAATCGCGGGGCCAAGTGGTACAAGAGCATAGGCACCCCCAAGAGCACTGGGCCAAAGATCTTCTGCATCAGTGGACACGTGAAGAACCGTGGCATATTCGAGTTGCCGCTTGGCGTCTCTCTGCGAGAGCTCATTTATGAGCATGCTGGCGGGATGGCTTTCGACAAGCAGTTGAAGGCAGTTATTCCCGGCGGCGCTTCCACACCCATGCTCACAGCGGAGCAACTGGATACCACTATGGATTTCGAGTCGCTGGAGGCGGCAGGGACCATGCTCGGGACCGGGGCAGTGATGGTCATGAACGAGGACACATGCATGGTGGATGCAGCGCGGCGTCTGATGCGCTTCTTCGCGCACGAGTCTTGCGGGCTTTGTACGCCTTGCAGGACAGGTACTCAGCGCATGCTGGATATCCTGGAACGCCTGGAGCACGGTGAAGGTAAGCCTGGAGACGTGGAACGCCTGGAGGAGATCGCCCGAGGTATACAAGGGTTGACTTTCTGCCCTATGGGCGATGCGGCGGCGAACCCTGTTTTGAGCGGCATCAAGCTCTTTAGGGATGAGTACGAATATCATATCAAGAACAAGCGCTGCGCAGTGGCGGCGTCCCGCCCTTAGTCTGGCGGGACAGCGTAGCAGCAAACCGCTTTGTTTGGAGGAGGAATCTGTGGCCAAGATACTGGTTGTGGATGACGACCCCGATTTTGTCGACGCTATGCGCCTGACTCTGGAGCCGCACGGCTACCAGGTTGTTAGTGCTGTCAGTGGAGACGAAGGCCTGGTCAAGGTGAAATCGGAAGCACCTGATTTGGTGATCCTGGATGTGATCATGTCTTCCGTGCTCGATGGCCTGCATATGAGCCAGCAGATGCAGCAGAGCCCAGAGCACAAGAGGATTCCCATCCTGATGGTAACCTCTATCGCCAACACTGACTATGCGGCGCTGTTCCCAACGGACGAGTACATCCACATTGATGGCTTTCTTTCCAAGCCGGTGCCACCTGATGTCTTACTAGAGCGTATCTCGGAATTGGTGGATCACTGAGTCTGGCATTTGTCAAGTGGGTGCGTTGCAGCTATCATGTATGGCTGTGGTCTGGGGCACTGGAATGCTCCCAAAGCAGTATGAGCTCGTATGCGGTGCATCAAGACTTTGACCACTTGATCCTGATGGGTTGAGAATCTCATTTGACAACGACCTGTGGTGCGGCCCCGAGTTGAATCCATAGCGTTTCGGCACCAGCGGGCATGGTTGTAACTAGCAATTCTTAGGAGGTGTGTGGTGAAGGTTCCGAAAGTCAAGGCGGGAGGCATAATCCGCAACGAGCGCTTGGCCAAGATTGGCGTCATGTCAGCCCCTGACCAGCCTGGTCTGGCTTCCGCCGTGCTACGTGCACTCGGTGACAAGGGCATCAACGTGGAATTCATTGTGCAGTGCATCGATCTGACGGATCACAGCCACGTTATTCTGTGCGTGTCCGAAGACGAGCTTGATGCGGCTCTTACTGCGCTCAAGCCAGTGAAGACCAAGGTGAAAGCACAGGCTATCGTCAGTCAGCGCGATGTGGCAGTGATCTCCGTATTTGGGCCGGATTTCCGAGAGCGCCCGGCCATCGCAGCAAAGGTGTTTGGGGCCATGGCTTCGGCGGAGACCAATATCATGGCTATCAGCACTTCAATCTCTACAGTATCGTGTCTCATTGATGGAAATCGCGTTGACGACGTTGTGGTGGCCTTGAGAGAGCACTTCGAACTTCCTTGACCCGAGGCTGGAACAGCTTTTCGCCGGCTCTGGATCTTTGACCTACAGATGGGGAGGAGCGTTGAGCGAGCAATTGGTCGTTCCGTCGTATTCCCGGTTGAGAGAGGACATTGACCAGCTTGTCCAATGGCGCTGGGTCTTTGTCATAGTCATGCTAGCAGTTATCTCCATAGCTGATTCTCTCTTCCCTGGCTCACTACCGATGCCGATTCCGGCAGTGATAGCGGCCAGCATGGGTGTCTACAATGGGCTCTTTTTCCTGTATGCCCGGCACTTGAAGGCTGTCCAAGCTGAGGACCGGGAGCGCCGCTATGTGGTGTTTGCCCACGTACAGATTGTGCTGGATCTGGTTGCCCTTACTGTGCTGCTCCATTTCACCGGCGGGATTGAGCATCCATTCTTCTTATTCTACATTTTCTACGTCACAGCAGCCAGCATCCTCTTGCCGCGCCTGTTCAGTTTCTTGTATGCTGGCCTTGCCTCTACGTTGTTTTCCGCCCTGATAGCTGCAGAGTACTGGCAGGTGATTCCCCACGTACATCTTGAGGGGTTTGTGTCCCCACAACGCTATCAGCGGGGCATCTACGTAGCGGCAGTGCTGTTTGTCTTGACAATCACATTGTTCCTCTGCACTTATCTTGTTTCTGCTATTGTCCAAGAGTTGCGGAGCCGAGAGGAGGAGTTGTTCGAATCCAACCAGTCCTGTGAGCTGAGGGCAGGAGAACTGGCAAGGCTGAACGCCAGGCTGCAGGAGCTGGACAAAGCTCGTGCTCAGTTCATTCGTCTGGTGACCCATGAACTGCGTGCACCAGTGGCGGCCATCCAGAGCTATCTGAAGCTGATCCTGGAAGGCTATGTCCCGCCCGAGAAGCAAAAGGAGATTATCACCAAGGCTGAGCGACGTGCACTGGAGCAACTGGCGCTGATCAGTGACCTGCTTGATCTGGCTCGCTTGCAAGAGAGAAAGGATGAGGAGGCGGTTGAACTGGTAGATGTAGCGTGTGTGCTGCGCGGAGTTGCGGATTTGATGCAGACCCGGGCTGAGGACAAGGACCTTCTGTTCAGTGTGCAGATAGAACCCGATGTGCCGCCAGTGCGGGCTAACCCAGAGCACGTGAAACGACTGTGGACCAATTTGATTAGCAATGCCATCAAGTACACCGAACCTGGCGGCATTGTCGTCGTCAGCTTGTCACAGAATCCCAAGTATGTGGTAGGCGTTGTGCGTGACACGGGCATTGGCATGACGCCCGAGCAAAAAGCGCATCTCTTCGAAGAGTTCTACCGCACAGAGGAAGCAAAAGCGATGGAGCGACAAGGCACAGGCCTGGGCCTCTCCATCGTCAAACGCATCGTGGAATCATATGGTGGAAGGATCTGGGTGGACTCGGAGAAAGGGAAGGGCAGCAAATTCAGTGTTGCTTTGCCCAAAGCTGGGTAACGCTCGATTGCAGCGGGTCAAACGAGAGGCTGTCCGTTATCGAACAGACTTCCCTCATACCAGGTCTCTAAAGCGCCCCCATGGTACGTCCTAGCTCTAACCCCTTGGCTTCCTTGAGCCGCTGGCTAATCAATCCCGCGAGTTCCTTCATCACCGCAAAGCCGATGTAGTTGTCCTGTTCCATTAGTTCGTTCATGCCTGTGCCATCAATAGCGATGACTTGGACGTCACTGATACAGTGAGCGTGGGCAGTGAGGCGGCGCGGCTTAACCAACGCTGACCAACATAGCACATCCCCGGGTTTGTCCAGCAGAATTGCGGTATCCTGGCAGGCGTCCGGCTGGGGACAAATCTCGTACCGTAGTCTGACCTTGCCATCCTTCAAGACATAGACAGTCTTGGCTTCGTCCCCTTTGCAGAATATGAGCGACCCTTTAGCGTACTGTTCCTCGTGGCACAGCGGGAGAATCTTGTGCAAGTCTTCATCCTCCAATTCGGAGAACATCTGGCTTGTTTTCAATGTCTCGGCTGTGATCATTCAGGCCTCCTTGTCAGATGTGATGTATCATCATACGAGCTGCCGTTATGCAATCAGCACTTCCTCCGTTTTGTTTCCCTTTGCTTTGCCACCCATTCTGCCCAGTCCTGTACGCCCTGGCCGGTCTCACAAGACACTTCGAAAACACTCACATTAGGATTCATGCCTATGATCAGCTTGCGAAACGCTGCCACATCGAAGCGGAGATAAGGCAACAGGTCAACCTTGCTGATAATGACAGCGTCTACAGCGACAAAGATGCCTGGGTACTTGTATGGCTTGTCGTCCCCTTCGGGTACGCTGGCGATCATCACATTCAGATCCTCGCCCAGCTTGAACCCTACAGGGCAGATCAGATTGCCGACGTTCTCGATCATGATCAGGTCGAGATCAGGGAGTGGCAACTGTGTCAGCGAGCGACCGATCATCGGCGCGTCGAGGTGACACTGTCCGCCGGTATTGATCTGCACCACAGGCACCGCTTTTGCAGCCACGCGGTCAGCGTCAACATTGGAGGCAATATCGCCCTCAATGACGCCGATGCGCAGGCGGTCACGCAGTGCATCAATAGTGCGCAGGATGAGGCTCGTCTTGCCGCCACCAGGCGAGGCCATGATGTTGATGACACAAATACCGTGCTCGTCAAACAGTTGCCTGTTCTGCAGGGCGATTTGATCATTGGCATTGAGGATGCCCTGCACCACGGGAATCTCCATAGTTGGTTTACTCCTTCGTCACTATTCGACTTTTATGCTTTCCACCCGGAATTCCTGCCCGCTCAGAATGTCGCCACCGATGGTCAGGCACTGTGGGCAGGCCCAATTAAGATCTCTGGGCTCGAACTCTTGACCACAGGCTCGGCAGCGCACTCGTGGCGGTATGCGCTGGATAACGAGTTGCGCTCCTTCCGCGAGCGTATCCGGGCTGAGCATATCGAAGTAGAACTGGATGGAGTCATCCACAAAGCCGGTCAGCTCTCCCACTACCAGGTTAATAGCAGTGACCCGCTGTGCTCTGGCACGTTCCGCGTGTTCAATTACAATGTCAAGGATGTCTTGTGTAATGGACAGTTCGTGCATACTAGTAGTTCATTTGAGCCCATCGTAGTCTGGTTCCACGCAAGCACATATTATGGCTCATAAGCCTGTTCCTGGCAACTCTACGAATTGCCTCACGATAAATCTAACTTTGCGGGAATCGTTGCCTCATGGTAGATTCTGACCGATCACCTGGACAACAGGCAATCGGAGGAAGTGAGGCA
>Ga0315543_1000725_pt1 | contig 38972 bp, 28 predicted proteins | sample SalMarSW160210MG_2_FD_203098 | JGI IMG/M metagenome (GOLD analysis project Ga0315543, IMG submission 203098) | Salt marsh sediment microbial communities from the Plum Island Ecosystem LTER, Massachusetts, United States - Salt Marsh Sediment SW1601-210 ...
AACTGTAAAATCAGGAGAGGGCTTTGGTTTGGATGCCAGCGGCACTACCGATCCTGATGGAGATAATCTCAGTTACCTATGGTTTAACTATCCAGAGGCTGGTTCATATAAAAAATTGATAAAAATTGCTTCAGCTGAGAATGCGCGTGGGGTTTACGTGATAGCTCCTGAGGTTGAAAAAAACGAAACCGCTCATTTTATTTTGAGAGTTACAGACAAAGGTAAGCCTCAATTATCAAGATATAAAAGAGTAATAGTGAATGTATTGCCAAAATAAGATAAAACACTGCCGCTAACACGCAATAAAAACAAGGCGGTTGGCTATTATAGAGAAATTTCTTGAGGACACACTTAGTGTTTTTCCTTCCGCAATTGTTAAGGCAATGAGTATGAAAACAAATAGCCCTCCTTCTGAATGAATGCTTCTCTCAATAAACTATAGAGATTAGTTGAAATCAGGAAAAACCATACTTTTCTCCAGTTATATCCACCGTTTTTTTAATTTTTGTCTTTTTTAGACCTCAACTGCGAGGGTTGGTTTCAGGAAATAGAGCCATTTGGCGAGGACTTTGGTTTTTAAGATTGTTTCAGCCGCCCTGCTGTAAAGTTCTAACTGCTGACGATACATTTCCGCCCGCTGAGGCGCATTTTTAGCAGTTACATCATCGGTCTTAAAATCTACCACCAGTAAACCTGCAGATGTCCTAATCAACATATCGATTATTCCCTGAACAATGATGGTCTCATCAGCACTTACCTCTGGCTGTAGCTGTGACGCTCCAACAACAAAAGTAAACAGCCATTCACGATAAACAGTGTTTTTAAAATCAAGTGCTGCTTTGCCTAATTCGCTCTCGAAAAATGTGACTATCGAACCTGTGTTAATATGCTCGGCAACCAGCTCTGTTATTGCCTCATCAGCCAAAAGCTTTTCTTTTGTTTCCTCGATTGTTTCTTTCGTTACGGGTCTGCCTAAATCAAGCTGCGAAATTACAAGGTGTGTACCCCGCCCCAATACACTGGGGCGGGGTGTAGCTGCGCCGATTAGCCGGCCATCAATCAATTCAGCCGAACCGGCAGATAAAACTGCTTTGGGCCTTTGCTCCAGCGCCCTCGAATAATCGATTCTTACATATTCGTCCTCTCGATGTGTCAGTTGCGTTACTGATTGCTTGGCTGGCAAAAGCGGAACATTACCAAAGCGGTATTGCCACGCCAACGACTTCTTAACTTCCGAAAGCAGTTTCGCTTTCCTCGGCTTCGACTGCAAATCTCCTGTAGTTACTCTGAAGCGAGTGGATTTCTCGTCTTTCAAGTTGTGGATATATCCGCAAAGCCGCTCAAGTTCCCTTTGGCCGTAAAGTTTTGCGATGAACAAATCATTATCACCACCAGTCGCTAACCCCGCCCCTCCGAGGGGCTGGGCTAATCCCGTTTCAAAGGCGTTGTGCAAATTCTTTTGGTCGGAAAGTCCGTAGAGAATCCACTCCAGAGGACTCTGACACCGCCGAAGTTGCCAATCGCCGACTGGTTCGTCGCCGAAGAAAAAACCATCGCGAATAATACCCTGGCAGCTTTTTTTCTTTTCCGAGGCACTTAAAATAAGCCGTTCCCTCGCACGTGTCATTGCAACATAAAGAATACGCATCTCCTCCGCCAGAGCCTTGGACAGCTTCCGCTCTGCGATAATCTGGTGGGCAAGTGAGCTCAGTTTGGTATTTGACTTACGGTCGATAATCTGCAGCCCCAACGTATCATTAACATCCGCAAGAAAATCCTCCTGGATCTCTCTCTTATTGAACCGGCTGTCCAGTTCAGCCAGAAAAACAACTGGAAATTCAAGTCCTTTGCTCTTATGGACGCTTATAATCCGGACGGCATTTTCAACCGAACTGTCCGGCTCAGCAGGCGCCCAATCCTGCCCTGCCTCCTGGAGCTTCTCGACAAATTCAACAAAACGTCCTAACGACGGTCTGCCGCTGCTGCTGGCGAAACCCTCGAACTGAATCGCTCGCTCGTGGAGTTTAAGCAGATTAGCTTTGCGTGCCTCCCCGCTCGGCAAAGCACAAATATATGACAAAAACCCCGTTTGCCGATAGATTTGCCAAATCAAATCAGCCAGACTGCCGTCCCGTGCAACACTGCGCCACTGCTCAATCTGCTCAAGCACTTTTTTAAGTTTTTCAGCAAGCTTTTTATCTGTCCCCGAAGCAGAGTATTCAAGCACGCAGTCGTAGAAGTTTTTGTGCTGCTCATCTGTCTTACTGGCTCTGCCACAGGTATGGACTTTTATTTTTGCCAGTTCGGTGTCACTGACCTTGAAAAACGGACTTCGCAATACAGCCGCCAATTCAATATCGCGTTGCGGGTTGTCCAGAACTTTCAGCAGGCAGAGACAATCGGTAATTTCCGTCGCTTCGAAATAGCCCGCAGTAGCTTGACAGCTGACAGGCACACCGGCCAATCGGAAAATCTCGACATAATCGTTCGCCTTTTTAGCCAATGAACGCATCAGCACCACAATGTCACGATATTCAACCCCTCTTTTTTTACCTCTTTGTTTATCGTATATTTGAAACTCCGGCTCACCCGTTTCCGCTCCGACCATTTGCCTTATGCGCTGGGCAATCATCGCCGCCTGACGCTGGCGAGAGCTGAAAATATCCTCACTTCCTTCTGCAGGCCCTGTCGCTTCGTCGCCTTGTAAGTCCTCATCTTTGTTTTTTTCATCAAGTATATGAAACTCGACAACGTCCTTTTCGTCTTCACTTTTAGATGCCGGCCTTAGTTTGGCAGACTCATCATAATCGACTTTTGTAAAAGAAGCCGTCATTATCCGTCCGAACACCTTGTTGACAAAATCGAGGATACCTTTGGCCGAACGGAAACTCGCATTCAGGTCAACCCGAAATCCACCAGGTGCCTCAGCTTGGCCGGAAGACGCAGGTTTTAATCGGTCAAGAAAAATCTCCGGCTCAGCCCCCCGCCACGCATAAATACTCTGTTTAATATCTCCGACGACAAAAACATTCCCGCCGCAGCTGAGCGTATCAAGTATAGTTTGCTGAACAGCATTTATGTCCTGATATTCGTCAACGAATATATACTTATACCTTTGCCGCAGTGCTAAAGCCGTCATCGACGGCGATAGCTTCTCATCCTGAGAATTTTCATCGACCAAAAGCTTCAGCGCATAATGTTCGAGGTCGGCAAAATCCAGACAATTGACTGCTTTTTTCGTCTGACCGTATAACTGGTCGAATTTCTTAACAAGCTCAACGAGTACCCTTGTCTGTAAGCTGACTGCCCCGCCGACCCTGTCAAGGTAATCAGGATTTAATATGGCAAGCTCCGATAGTTTACCGAAGTCATCCAAAGCTTTTTTAACTCTTTTTCGTACAAGCTCAGCAATCGTCTCCGGCACCTCTTTGGGCTTGTATGTCGTGGGCTTGGCAAAATTCCTTATCCCCTCGGCGCATTTTTCCCAGTCGCCCGCTTCCAAAAATTCGATACATTGCACGACAGGTTTAATATGACTTTCTTCCAGCTTCTCTGCCCATTCCCCGCCCGGGCGCTCGTTCTCATAGAGCTTCCTGGCCTGTTGAAACTGTTCGACAATACTCCTCAATCTCTCTGCAACGATTTGTTTTTGTTCTTCACCCAGCCCCGAAGTAAAAGGACTGACGGTTCCCCCGAGTTGTATCGCCCGTTCATACCAGCTCTCTCGTGAAACTACGCCTTCTAAAAAGTTGCTCAAACTTATTATCCTTGCGAGAAAACCGTCATTTGTCCGAAGGTCCCGCCGTCGGAGAAGTTGTTCCAGTGGCTGCACTAAATTACTCTGCCGCCACGCCCACTCAATCGTTTTTTCGAGAGATTCCGCCTTCAATAGTCTCGCCTCGTCGCCGTCGATTATTCCGAAAGTCGGGTCAAGGCCGAGTTTATAAAAGTATTCCGTGATAAGCCTTTTGCAGAATGAGTGTATCGTGCTGATATCCGCTGCCTGCAGCAGCATAAGCTGGAGCCGAAGATGACGGTCGCCGCTTTCCAGAAACGCATCTTTTAATTGCTCGCCGATTCGCGACCGCATCTGCTCAGCCGCCATCTCCGTAAAAGTCAATACGAGTATATTCCGCACATCGGTTTTGTCGGACACTATATCGACGCACCGTCCCGACAGTACCGCTGTTTTCCCCGTCCCTGCCGATGCGCTCACCAAAACGTCGTTGCCGCGAGCGGCAATCGCCTGCTTTTGTTGTTCAGTCCACTTTATCTTCTTCTCAGCCATTTATTATCTCTTGTCTGTCATTCCTGCGGAAGCAGGAATCCATTTTCCCCTTTACTTTCCTCATTCCCATTTCTCTCTGCTCATCTTTTCAAGAACACCATTTTTGCCGAGCGATTCTAAAAAGTTGTACTCGTTTATCTGCCAGTCGAATCGGCAAACCGACTTATACTTGCAATAACTGCACGGCGATTTTTGATTTAAACGATACGGCTTGACGTCAATTTTGCCCGAGAGGATTTCTTCAGACAATTGGATTATCTTTTTCTCGGTGAATTTAAGAGCTTTTTCAAAATCAGCCGGTCTTAATGCCCCTTGTTTTTCGTAATTGCCATAAGGCTGCCCGTCTTTAGTAACGTAAAAATTATAAAACTTACTGTTTTTGGAAGCCCCCTCATCAAGCTGCCGGAAAACTTCACCGTTAAATATCCCTTTCGCTTTATAATTGAAACTTCCTGTTTTTTCTGACAATTCATCGATAGCACTTTTTGCAGGACTTACTTCAACCGGCATATAAAACGCACCTAAGGCATTGTAAGTTCTATACTTAGGGTTGTTAGTATTTTTAACCGCCAACATATAAATCGGCAGTTGCATATCCAGCCCGTGGTAAAACTCCGACCAGTTAAAAGATTTCCCCCTTCGTTTATAGTCGAAAATAATTACAGCTTTTTCGCCGCCCGGTTCTGCAACATCAAGCCGGTCAATTTTGCCGTTCAAAGCTATTATCCTGCTATCTGGCAGTTTAACTTTATATTCGCCAATGTTAACAGTGCTGCCCTTCACTTCGCCGAACGCAACCTCCGACCAGCAAGGCCGAAAACTCCCCGCTCGAACCATTTCCGCAATTGCTCGAACACAATCCTCAAGCACCTCAGCAGCACAGTGAATGATGAATACGTTATGTGCTGAACGACGCAAAAAGTTTGATATAAAATGGTCTTCCCCGACAAATTTTCCTATCTGTTCTCTCAAAAGCTTCTGAAGCTCTTCGTCCCCAGCCGTTGCAAAATCTTTTTTCGCTGAGTTAAGTCGCTTTAACAGGGCATCCAGAACACAATGGTAAAACTTACCCAAATCCAGCGGCTCGAACTTAAATTCTTCTCTTTCCTCTAATTCGAGTATATATCTGGCAAAATACTGATACGGACACGCCGCAAAAGTGCTTAGCCGCGTCTCCGAACTTCTTGGTTCATCAAAAAGTTTTTCGACTACGTCCCTGTCCAATTGTGTGCGATTGTCATAATTTATTGCCGACAGAACCTCCGACCCCAGTTCTGCAAGCTTCTCATCCGAGGCAATATCATCTAATAACTCACCAAGCTGTTCTCTTTCACTAAAAGCATCCTTACCCAATCGGCTGCAGAGCAAATCAGCAAGCTCACTCTCGGTATGAACCTTCTCAATTTCGTTTTTATATCCTGCAATTGACTCTTCCTTAAGATTTTCAAATAGCGATTCCAGATTATCTATAAATTGTGAGCGGGTTGTGGCACTGCCCCTCTCATCAGTCGAAGGATACGTAACGCACAGAAACTCCCTCGGCCGTGTAAATGCAATATAAGCCAAATACTGCCGCTCAGTTAATTTCTGACCAGTCGTTTCTGCCAGTTCGAAACTTGCACACTCGGCGGCCTTTCGGTCGTCCTCCGTCAATATGCTCTCGAAACTCACCGGAACCGGAAACGCCTTTTGAGTAGCGCCTATAAGGAAAACCGCCTTCAAATCGGGATGTCGGCTCCGCTCGATGGAGCCGACAAGTACCTGGTCCAAGGTCGGCGGAATAAAAACCAGCGTCATCTGCGAAAAGGCGGAACTGACAATCGCAAAATAATCCTCGGCTGTCTCTTCCTGGCCGCCGAAAACTTCGACAAGCTCGTCAAATATATCCAGGAGCTTATCGTAAAACTGCCGATGCTCATCGGCTGTAGCGTAATCTTTTCGTTCAGCAGCTTCTTCAATCCGTTTCCCAATTTCTTCACGGACACCCAGCGTCTCAAGAAAATCGAATATAATCCGCACAAACTCCTCGGCGCCCGTTGTCTTTGCTGGATTCTCAACCGGACAAAGTTTATCTCGAAGTCCGAGCAGTGGCCCGCTGACTTTCAGCCGGATTCGGTTTATACGTTTTTCATTGAACCGCTCATTTCCATCGCCTGCAAATCGCCATTCTTCCCCCCTTGTCCAGTCGCTCCCTGATACGCCGAATGCAAGACAGTAATTTTCCAGCAAATCAACCTCACTCCGCTCTATTGGCACCAGGTCCGTCTTAAGAAAGTCGAAGATGTCTCTGTAAGAAAAACCTTCGAGCACTACCTGCAGGGCCGAACAAATAAGCCCGATAGCCGGGTGTTGATTCAGACTCTTCCGCTTATCAATAAAAAACGGTATGTCGTAATCGTAAAAACAGGCCCTTATATAGTGTTCATAACGGTCGATATCCGATGCGATGACCGCAATGTCGCGGTATCGGCAATCTTTTTCTTTCAGCAATCGGAGTATCTCTCTTGCAACAAATTGGACTTCGGCACGAACATTTGGTGCCGATATAATCTGAACGCTGCCTTCTGCTGGTATTTTTGATGGCTCAAGCTTAAAAATATCACGCTCGATATGGGTAAGCTCTCGGCTGCCGGAAAACCTGACTACCTCTTTTAGGATTATCGGCTTGGTTAATCGCAGTTTATTCTTTTTAACTGTCTCGACAAGCTCAGCGTATGTTCGTTCCGTCGGGCTGAATATACTCATCGTTTCGAGCTTTGCTGTATCAGGATTTGCCAAATCAATATCTGACGGGGCTAAACAGAGCGCAATTTGAGCATCTGCCGCCGCTTTCAGCAGCTCAGTTAAAATCGCAAGCTCGGATGTCGTAAACCCTGCAAATCCATCTACCCATAGCTTAGCACCTTTAGTCAAAGCCGAGGTAGCCACACCCTGGGTGCTGCGGGTCAGTTGAATATCGGGGTCGAGAAAATTGCCCTTGATGAACCTCAAATATTCCCGCAAAACCAGCCCGATATCGGCAAATTTCAGTGCAGCTAAACTATTACGTTCGTCTTTTTGCAGTTGGCCAAGCAATTGCTCAATATCTTCCGGCCTCTTTGCATACTGATGCAGCTCAGCCACAGTTGCCGCCATTTGTCGTCCCAGCCCGGGAAAACCTGCTGATGAGCCGAACAGTTTTAATTTACTTTTATTGTCTCGCAAAATCCTCTGGATTATCATTTGTTGTCCGATGCGCGTTACTGCCGGCTTTGCCGTATTTTTGCCTGACAGTAAAAATTGCAGACGCGCAAATGAAAGCACGTGCAGTCTGTGATACCCCGCAACTGTTTTATCACTCAAAATCGCACGCTCCGCCTGATATGTTGCCTGTTCCGGGACCAGCAGAATCAACGGCTGACTATCCACCGTTCCTGACAGGGCATCCACTATTGCTTTTATGCAATAGCTCGTCTTGCCCGTCCCGCTTCTGCCAAGAATAAACTGAACCGCCATCTTAATTGTCCCGGATTTGAAATTATTCTTCTTCCCTTTTCTACCACAAGTAGCTGTTGTTTTCAATTCGCTTTAACTGCCCCGCACAAAATGCTTTTACCTGCGAAAATCCCTGCGATTTCATTTATCGTTGCTTTTCGCAGAAAATACTGATAATTTACCGTTGATATGGCTCTGAAAGTAATCGGAATCTCGGCAAGTCCTCGGCTTAACGGCAACAGCGATTTGCTTCTCCGCCGTGCTTTGGCTGGGGCCGAATCAGCCGGCGCACAGGTCGAATATGTCCGATTGGCGGATTTTAAAATCGCTCCCTGCATCGAGTGCAATTCCTGCTACAAAACCGGCAGTTGTGTAGTAAAAGACGATTATCACACCCTCTCCGCAAAGATGCTCGATGCCGACCGACTGATTTTTGCAACACCGATATTTTTTATGACTGTCTGTGCACAGGCAAAAGCCCTCATCGACCGCTGCCAGTGCCTTTGGGCGCACAAGTACGTTTTGAAAAAGCCCCTCATCAACACCGCCGGCCGTGACAGACGTGCTATGGTCATCGCCGTAGGCGGTTCGAAAAGCAAAAAGATGTTTGACAGCATCCGCCTGACAATGAAATACTTCTTTGATGTCCTGGATATGAATTATGTAGCGAGCTTATTTGTAAACAAGGTGGAGGACCCTGGCCGAATCAAAGAGCATCCCTCTGCAATGGAGCAGGCTTTTCGCCTCGGCCGGGACTTGGCTGCCGCCGACACCCCCCCACTGGAAAAACCTGCCGATATCGAACTGACTTAGAGCTTATAACAAAACCGCCCGTTGCTCTTTGGCACCGCTATAGGTGTCATTCCCGCGAAAGCGGGAATCCATATCTTTTTATTAACCTGTCTCAGGCGGGTTAGACTCATTTTAGGTTTTGTTATAGACTCTTAATCTCCCAGCTCCCTACCTTACTCCAGCTCAAAACTTTTTTCTGTTCTTTGTTTCTTCAAGAGGCTCCGCTGTTTCTTTTCCTCTAATCGTCGTCTTTTAGCTGCTTCCGGAACTTTCGTCTTTTTACGTACCGTTTCCTTTTTTAGCGCCTCCCTCAGCAGCTCTTCTAATCGCTCGACCGCAGCCATTCGATTCGCTTTTTGTGTTCGATACCGCTGCGAAACAACTCTTATCACACCGTTTTTATCAACACGGGTTGCAAGCCTTTTGAGTATCCGCTTTTTCTGCACATCGGAAAAGCTTTTCGCCTTAGCCGCGTCGAAAAGCACCGTTACCCGCGTATTGACCTTATTGACATTCTGCCCTCCGGGCCCGCCGCTCCGTGAAAACCTGAAAACAAGCTCGTCCTCTGAAATAAAAACCCCGCTGCTAATCCTAATCATAATTCCACTCACGGCAAAAGACCTTTTCAGTCCGCGCAAAATTCCCCCGGCTTTTACCCTGCCTTTTCCCCGCCGCCTTTGGACGGCAGCGTAACCTTTCTGCAGACAATCCGTCTTTCTCCCAACAGATAGTCCTCAGCGAATAGCTGAAAACGATACTCGCCTTCCCGAGAAAAGACTGTGCCCTGCAGGTTCAGTGCCAGGCTGACAACTTGTTTAACGTTCTTAAATTCAGCCGTTCCTTTTTGCTCGAATATAACTTTCTCTTCCTGCCCCTCAGGGCCCTGTTCCTCAACGAGTCTTATTGTTGTCTTTGTCCTGCCGTGCCCGTTTGTTAATTCGCAGAAGAAAACAAGCGAAGGATACCGGACCGGGTACTTTGGCGCATTGATATTTTGGATAATATTTATAATACTCGGCATACCGGTGATTTTATCGAAGATAACTCTCTCGCAGATAATCGCTGACAACAAAATTGGCGGCACTTCTGTCATTTTTATTTACCTTTTCTGCTCACATCTGTCATTCCTGCGGAACTTGTCCCCAAGGGAACAGAAGTCCAGATTCTATCATATTCATCTTCAGCTAAACAGCCCCTTTTCGCAAGTCATTTATCCGGGGAAAATAGGGAAATTAGCGAAACTGAAAAAGAAAAATGGGAGAGCTTTTTACACTCTCCCTTCGTTTATGTGGCTCTTTCCTTTATTGCTGTTAGCTCCCGCTTCTTATGCCCGCATTTCGCTCTGCCTTGTGTGTGTCATACCGAAAGTGGGCAGTATAAAGTTAAGCCAATTATGACCGATAGGTCATCTGCAACAGAGCCACCCTTTTTTAATCTTCGGTTGCCTCGAATGGCCGACGCCACTGCTACATCGGCTGACTTCTTTTTCATTCTTGAATTTTTCTAAATATCCCCATTTTCGACCCAAAAACACTGCTTTTGCCAACGAAGTATTTAGCCCCACGCTTCACTATTCACCATGCTTTGTTGAAAACCCCCACTGTCATTTCGACCGGAGTCTCGACAAGTCGAGACGAAGTGGAGAAATCTATTCAAAAACAGATTTCTCGACTTGCCTGCGGCTCGCTCTCCACAGGACGCCTATCGGCGGAAATGACATTCTGAACCCTTTTCAACAGAGCATATTCACCATTCACTAACGACTAATTCGTGCCTCGCCAGAACGCTTTGAAGATAATCCTCTCATCCTTTGACTAAAAGCCCCCGCGGCATCTGAGCGGATTGTTCTCTCTCTTTGGCTAAAAGGTTTTCAAATCAAGGCCTGTGACATCTCTAACAAAGGTAAATATGTTTCGGCCACTTTTGAATGTTCATCTTTGCCGAACTCAGGAGCCGAGGTAGTTGGCATTACGTGAGAGGCAATTCCTGCTGGTTGATTCTCACCATTTTTTGGGCTATTTGGACGATTCTTTGCCGCAGAACTGGAGGAGCAAGCACCTGCACCCTATCACCATAGCCAAGTATCCACCACGTTATCTCATTGAGCCCATCAACGCGGAATTGAACAATTGCAGAACCATCATCCTCAAAAGTAACTTTTTGTGTACGATGCCATTTAACTTCGGCGACATTATGGGCCACTTCCGGCAGAAACCGGAGTTTGACATGATAAAGCTTGCCCTCTGGAATCAATGACCAGGCTCTGCCAAGATACTCGTTGATGTCAAATTTCTCGTCCTCAACGAAATATTTGTCCAGTTTGTTTAATTCTTTTATACGGTTAAGCCTGAAAGCTCGGGTCCCTTTGTGAAAGCTTGATTTGCCTAACACGTACCATGTATAGTCATTATAGATCAAATGATAGGAGTTCAGATCAATCGCTATGGTTTTCTTTTCATGAGGCAAATAGTAAGACATGTGTACGACTTGTTTTTTCAATATGGCATCCTCCAACTGCTTGAATATCTTATCGAGCGAATCTATTTTTACCTGCTGGTCAGCTTTTATGGAGATGTTTCTAAGAATAGCGTTACAATATTGCCTTACTTCACCAGGGAGGTTGTTTTCCAATTTCATTGCTCCGAGCAAGGTTTCCTTTTTGAATGGTATCTGTATGCGACTTATTGCCTTGAGGACAAGCAAAAGCAAGCCCATTGCTTCTTCGCGGTTCAGATTGATAGGAGGCAGGAAAAAACCCGGACCTGTAGAATAAGTGCCAGTCTTTGTATCATAGCGGCACGGTATGCCGGTTTCCTTTAATTCCCTCAGGTCGCGAAAAATTGTTCGCTTACTTAGCATGCACATTTGTGCCAAATCATCAATCCGGTTATTTCGGCCTGACTGCAATGCGGTCAAAATCTGGATCATTCTGCTAACTCTACTTCGTTTCATAAGACCTTTCCTGATTGTGACTTTTGTGACTGCAACGACTCTAAGAACACATATCTCTGACACATTGAAACCTACAAAACACCACTTATGTTGAAGGCGAATTTGAGAACTCGAATGTAGATTTTTTTCTTGACTTGCGCCACCGAGCCGTATAGCATAGTGCAGAACAAACCGGAGGAAGACCATAGATGGCAATAAAAGGCATTTTAGCTTCCCAACGGCGGGATTCTTACATTCTGCGCTGCCGGTCTAAATAACGTCTTTATTTGTGGAGCAAAAATTATGAAAAAAATAACAATTTTGCTGGTATTTTTTTCTATGACCTCACCGGCTTTAGGGGAGGTTTCAACAAGAGTATGCCTGACTGACGGTAATACCCCCTTTGAGTATCAAGACATCATGGTTGGTACCAAGCTTAGCATTGTTGTGTATTCGGATGTCGCTGAGGATTGGTTTGCCGGCGGTGCGCTGGTTATCGAAGGAGAAGATATGCAAGAGCGAGGCGAATTACACGGCAGGGACTGTGAATTTGGTGAGTGTCCGGGGTCTTGTTTGCCTGATGCCGGTGAGTGGGCTACCGTGTGGGAAACATTTTTCCCCGGTATAGGATTCGAGTTGGGCTATGTTGACGGTCCAAACGCCGGCGACTGGTATATTATCGATTATGAGGCCATAGATATAGGAGATTGCAACGTAATATTCTATGATTACGACGTAAACGACTTCGACCCGGTTGAAATTATCCCATTTCACCATGTTCGCACACGTGACTTCAATGATGATACCATAGTCAACTTTGCCGATTTTGCAGTGCTTGCCTCATACTGGCAGGTGACGGATTGTAACGAGCAAAATCAATGTGAAGGGGCAGACCTCGATACGAACGGCAAAGTCGATGCCAACGACCTGAGGCTGTTTTGTGAATATTGGCTTGAAAAGACCGAATAACAGGACCCGCTTAGGTATGTCACTGCCTGTTGGGGGCATCCTGCAAATCGCATCCATATCGCGTAACGGGGGCAGAGTATCCGTTGGTAGGGTTTAACCCATAGCGGTAACGGGATAGCGTTGCACCTAAATATCTGCTTTTGTAAGCTCGTTTTGGGAAACCTGGCAGAAAACAATCCACATTTTCCAATTCAAAATCGCCACAAAAGATAGAAAGGTGCTCGGTAATCTTGCCGATAACAATAGCATCGTTTTTAAACAAGTTTTATCACCTTAACTTGGAAGGAGGCAATTATGAAAATAAGGAATTTTGCGCCAATAGTGGTCTTTCTATTGTGCGCCAGCAGGGTCGCTTTTGCAGATAGACAGCTGGAGAAGGAGGAGGTCTTGCAAATCTTTCAAAAGCTAACAGACCAACCAAGAAAGACGTGGATAGCAGCGGGGACCATCGAAGCAAGGCGCGAAGAATACGGGGCGGCTGAAACAACAGACCTGAGGAAAATCAACAGGAAAATCAAGGAAAAGATTAGAAAGTATCAAAGTAAGCTGGATAAGCGGGAATTAACCAAAAATCTGCAAAAGATGAAACTCAATGCGATACCATTTAATACTCGTTATGAATTGTCCAACGAATATACAATGAACTCAACCGTTACAGTAAGATTTGACGGAGACAGATTCTACTGGGAAATCAACGTAGACTCACGCACGGATTCAGTGAGGCCAAGCAAGGATTTGGAAGGTAATTTTATGACCGACCAATTCGACTTGGACTGGAACGCCAGACGAATATTCGCCTGGGATGGCGAAAAATATACCACTTATTATCTGCCCGGCAATCACGCAATCGTTGATACAACGGGCAGTAAGCCGTACGCTGTCAATGGCCCATTAACCGCAGGCATCATTCCCTGGGGATATGGCTATTACACGTATGAGAACCTTTCTGTCGCGGAGTCATCCGCTGTTGAAAAATATATCGGAGGCCAAAGGCAAATACACCTGACACTCGACAATCCCGACGGCTCGCAAATGGCATTTGTGATGGACCCACAAAAAGATTACGCCGTAATATCCTGTTTAATAGTTGGGCACGGCGATGTGGTTATGTCCAAAAACTACAGTGATTACCAATTAATAGGCGGCGGCTGGGTTCCATTTACCATGTTGCTGGAGCGATACGAAGCCAAGTCAAACAGGCTATTGGCCCGCGATTTATGGAATATTACCAGTATAGATGAAAATGTTCCCGAAGCTGATAATTTTGAGGTTAGCTATGAAAATAATGCACTGATAGAGTATTTTTCGCCCGTTAGCGATAAATCCGCAATGTATCAATACTCGGAATCGGTCGATACAGAGCAGCTCTTAGTTGACAGACTGGCATACGTAGCGACAGAGGGCTCACAGCCACAAAACTGCGCAACAGCAGCGCTGAAGTATGCCATTGGCCGATTAGGCAAGGATGTTACCGACCGAGAACTTGCTCGATTGGTAAGTGAGCCGGACAAAACCACAAATCTTTATCAAATGAAGCAATTTGTGCAGCGTTTGGGCCTTTACTGCCAGGCTGTTGAGACCGATATCGATACTCTCAGAAGCCTGGAAGATTGTGAGGTAATACTGCATATACCTGGTAAAAAACATTTCGTTGCTCTTGAAGCAATTGATGATAAGTATGTCTGGACGATAGATTTGGCCAGTAATAAATTCTACTATCGCACGGATATTGATTTCTTTGGAATGGACTGGACCGAGGATACAGCTCTCTTGATTTCCAACAGCCCTATTGCAGGTGAGTTTACAGAAATCGATAATCGGCAGCTTGAAACAATAATCGGTGCCTCCGGCTATCAATGCAACGTGCTGCGTCAGGAATATAATATAATATTCTGCGACTATGTCGCTGAACTATGCGGAGGCGTTTACAGGGCGTTCTACGAACGGTGGGGCTGTGGAGTTGCCGAGAGCGGAAGCTGCTCCCAATCCAAGATGATCAGATGTGAGAAGTCTCCCTGTATACAAGACCCTCACGACATTAACAATTGTGACGTAACAGATGAATGGACAATTTATTATATGAGGGCGTGTTATTAGCTGCTTCATTGAGATAACCGAAAGTAGGGCAGGCAGGACGACGAAGGGGTCCTGCCTGTTTTCTTTATTGAGAGGTGCGTATGTTGACTTATCGTAAAAGCGCCCATAGAATACAGGATTATGAGACGTCCCTGTTTTACACTCATCGAATTGCTCGTAGTCATTACGATAATTGCGTTACTTATGGCTATATTATTTCCAGTACTGCGAAGTTCCAGACAACAGGCAGAAGCTATCCTTTGCGGTTCGAATATCAAGCAGCTGCTATTCGGCCTGTTTAGTTACGAAACGGAAAATCAAATCCTCCCTTATGGTTTTTGTGTTAAACGTGACGCTAATGGCAATCCTGTTAAACCCCCAGGGGGTTATCCCGGAGGTTCGGGCTATGATAAAAGAGGATGGTGGTGGTTCAACTATATAGAAGGATTCTATAAAAAGTCCGATAGCAGAAGCACAGCAGTTCGGTGCCCGTCCAAACGGCTAAGAAATCCTAAGCTCAAAAATAATATCCTCTGCGGCAATTACGGTGTGAACCAGTCTATATGCAAGAGCTCGCAGGGCAAACTCAGCCACGCTGAATTTATTGGAACGCCTTTACGCAGTAGTGATATATCGAGACCCGTCGAAACTTTGCTAATTGTTGACAGTGGCTATGCTGTAATAAACTGGTGGCATGCAACGGATGAGCCTCCTACTGTTCTCGGTAACACCATAATCGAAGATACCGCTTATATACCAGGCCTCTGGATTAACAAGGAGAGAGATTTATGGCCTGGCCAAGAGTATGATGCTGCATATGGCCGACATCCCAACAAAACAGTCAACGTCGGATTTGTAGATGGTCATGTCAGTCAGGAAAAGGCAGATGATTTGTTTGTTGAGAAGATAGACGACGGCTATAGAAATCAAAGTCCCCTTTGGGTGCCGAAATGAAATGCTGCTGTCCTAAAAAGGTGCCTCTTTAACAACTCCCTGTATTTCACTGTCGCTTAGATATTCAACCGTCATCAACAACATCAAAATATATTCGGTATTGGTGGGCAACATTTGATAAATTTCGATTTTTTGGGGAAGATTTCCTTTGATGTTTACAAAAAACCGCCATTTCTTGGAGATGGCAGAACCGTCGTAAGCTCTTTCGGGCCATGTCAAATCATATATTTCAATACCTTTGGTAGCAGCTTCTAAATCTTTATCAGCTACACGATTCCAACCGGCGCCTTCTGGGATGCTGGATATATTATAAAAGGGCATTAGGCCCAAAGGGCCGCTAATTTTTTTCTCGATATCAGCAATGTTCTCAGCGGTTAAGTGAGTTGTCTCGGCTGTGCCGATATCCAAATATTTTATCTTTGCTACACCATTGACAATATCCCACAAAAAGCATTGTTCTGCAGTTTTGGCCATATATATATTCATTGTCCTCGATATCCACAATTCCTGTACAGGTTCTTTCTCGTAGGGCATAAAACTTGCAACATAGGCATTTCTAACTTTTTCGATAGCATCGTAGATTTTTTCCAGTGTAACTGCTTTGGCAGCTGGTATATTGAAGACTAATACAGCTGCTATCAATATAATTGCCGCGGCTGGGATGGCAGTTTTGAGCAAAGGCTTTAGTTTCTCTGCTGAGATTTTCCGTCTTAGGGCGGTGCCAAAATCGATGATTGAAGCTGCTCCTCTGGCGTTTACCACATCTTCACGATTTGCTGTTTCTACCCTTATAGGAAAACCAGCATAAATATCATCAGATTCACTGGCTGCTTCAACCTTAGCAGATTCATCTATATGGTGTATTGTAACGACGTCAGATTCAGCCCTTTCGGCAATACCGTAAACGGTTTGGTGTAGTTGCTGCATCCTATACAGACAACTTGGGCAATTAGTTACATGTGAGGCGAACGATTCACGGAATTTCACATACTGGTCATTGGCTGGATCAATTCCGTACGGCACGACATAATCAAAAAAGCTACTTGCCGAAACTGACTCACAGGGAAACTCCACAGATGGGGTGTACTCTGGCAAACTGTTATAGAGTTTTTGTCGTTCTTTGTAAACCAGCCTTCGACAGGTAGGACACGTACATAAGTGTTTCAAGACCTCTGAATTGATTTCACTAAAAACCATTGACACAACCAATGGGATGGCATTTTGGGCCTCTATGCAGCTAACATTACTCCTCGCGGGTTTATCTGCAAATAGCTGGCTTAACCGGCATAACTGTTTACGGCTGAGTTTTAGGCCTCGAATTATATCTAAATCTTCAGAACACTGTTGACAATCACGCATATGTGTTACTATTGGCGTTGGTATACGCACCCCTAAGACCCGGTCTAATAGAGTTGGTAGAAAAGGCTTTACAATATTGCAAGTTACAGACTCGCCAATATAGGCAAAGTGAAGTTTCAGCATGGTGGTAATGGCAGAGCTAACTTGTTCCTGTTCCGATTCAAGACCATCGGCTTGTGATAACGTCGTTTCAAGTTGTTTTATCTGTCCCAGGCAACGTTGGCACTGCTCAATGTGATTAACGATAGATTCTGGAATAAATACGCGGCTTTCGTCACAGAGAAAGTCATAGTAGTATAATTCCGCCTCTCTGCATAACGATTTAGGGTTGTGAGCGATCATTCTAATCACCTTGTTTTAATGTTAAAAACTGACGGATCTTACTTAACCCTGCGGAGATATATCTGCTGACGGTTCTGTTATTCACACGCATTTTCTCTGCTACCTCTTTGATATTATAGCTATTCCTGTACCGCAAGGTAATCGCCCGAGCTTCGCTACGTCGCAACCGCCCCTCGAGGAGTCTGAACATTTTATTTGTTTGCTCCTTTTCGATTAAGGCGTTTTCCGGGCTGTTTTTGTTGACAGAATAATTAAGACATTCGGCATATTTGTTCATTCGAGCTTTGTAATTCTCTACCCGACGAGTGGCGTCAACAATGTCATTGGTTATCGCCTTGTAGAGATAGCCTTTGACATTCTGGATGCCTTCAGGGAGGGGCTTGGAAACAAGAGAAAGGAAGAAATCTTGGAACAAATCATCCGCTTGGGCATCATTTTTAACCTGGTAGCGAATAACCGCAAAAATAAATTTCCCATATTTGGAAAAGACTTCTGCCGCCCGGGCAACATTGGCCGGCGGCACAGATTCTTTCTTTACCCTCACCACAGGCACTTTGGCTATACTCCCAAAAATGGCGTTGATTGGAGTCTAACCATTATACTTGATACACCGCTTATTGACAAGGAGTAGGAGGTTAGTAAATGGCAGATAGAGAAAGTTATTGCCTGATTAAACGCCGGATTTAGCGACCTTAAGTTAAGAAATCCATTTTTTTATCAACATTTTGCCCTTCAGATTCGCTTTGTAAACCAAGACAGAAATAAGGGGACGGTCTATATCTACGAGGACGCAGGAAATTCTTCCTCCTTAATCCTGCGTCCTTAGTTTTGATTATTGAAGGAATTTCGTTAATTATGGAAAAAGTTGTCCTGATTTTAAGCCTAAGCAAAAAATAGAATAATACTGGCTGCAAAGATGGCCAGGCCGAAGGCCGAGTGGAGGGATCTGACCTGCGAATTGTCGTTGCAAACAAATCGCGGCAATTTGAAATTGGGTTTGTTTTGCATAATTTGTTTATTTTGATTGATCGGAGTTCATTGTTCGTATCTCGTGAAGCACAGACGTTCCCCTTAGTTGGGCGGATGTGCGCAAATGATACTAAAATAGTGGGTTTTTTGTGAGCTAAAGGATTGTAAATGGTTATATGGAGAGAAGTAAAAAATTATGAAAAAATGGATTTTTACTCACAACCCCCCTGCGCTTTTGACTGATTTTCCCACCAGCACTTCTCGAAAAAAATGTTTAGGCCTACTCTGCCGCCAACTTATTGGGTTTGTGGCCATACTTCGATTTTATTCAGTCTCTTGTCGAATGGGTCGATTAGCAGCTTGACGAGCTTCTTGCCGTTATGATTCTTTTTACTGTTGAACAGAATGACCCAGTTAACACCATCGCCCCGGCGAACAACTATACCATTGGTCCCGGGCATCCCGCCGGTATGCCATGTCCTCTGTTTACCATCTTTTCTCACAAGTACTTCCCAGCCGCAACCGTAATATTTCTTCCCTTTACGTTTATGCTCTGCAGGATGAGGAGCAAACATCCTCTCAACGCTCTTGGCGGTCAGAATACGACTCCGCAATGGGTTATCGAAATCCTTAGCCAATTTCGCAAGGTCCGCTGCTGTGGCTATCCACATATACCTGCCTTCGAAACAATTAAAGGTATAAGGATTGTATTCGTGGCTGTAGTATTTCACTTCTTTCGCTGCCAAGTCCTTCTTCTTCGTCCTGGCTAATTCCATATCACTTATCTCTACAGGAGCCAGAACATTTCGCTTGATGTACTTCTCGTAACTCTCACCTGAGACCTCTTCGATGACTCTGCCGAGCATAACATACCCCTCGTTCAAGTAAGACATCTCTTCTCCCGGATTAAAATCGAGTCTTCGCCCCATCATGTATCTTACTACGTCCTTTGGATAGGCATACTTGATTCCAATCGCCTTGCCTATATTTCCATAGCTGAACTCATCTTTGGCGCGCCATCCGCCGCGATGATGCAGAAGGTCCTCGATTGTAACCTGGCGCAGCCGCTCGTCGAGCTTCTCACCCTCCTTTACATAAGGCTTAAAGTCCAGCGTCTCGTAAACCGTATCTGTCAGCTTTAGCTTTCCTCTTTCAGCCAATTGGAGAATCCCTATGGCGATAATCGGTTTAGTAATGCTGGCTATTCGGAAGAGATGATACGGTTCTATAGGTATCTGTTTCTCCATATCCGCGAAGCCGAATCCTCGCGAATATATTAGTTTGCCGTTGCGCATTATCGATACAGACCCGCCCGGAACACGGTTCTCTCTCATAAACTTGACCATCAGATTATCAATGCTCGCAAGCTCACGCACCGCCTCACCGCTAACCGGAACTTCGCGCGCAGCTTCACCACCCCAAACAGCCGGGCTAACTGTCAGAAAAAACAAAACAACCAAGAGTCTTATTAGCATTTACTGCTGTCTTCCTGCCTGACTATTGTTCATATCCCCTCCCTCAAAACTTTAACCTCACCAGCTCTACCGCGCAACCAAAAACCACAAGATCAAAAACTATCGCCGTTGGTCAGCAATTTCCCCCCGAACGAAGACTGGAGACGAAGGGAATCGAACCCTCATTTCCGCGATGCGACCGCGGTGTGCTCCCGTTACACTACGTCCCCTAAGTCTTTATAAAATAAGAGCTTACAACAGCTTAAAACTCCCACTTATCATAACAGACTACTTTTTCTATCGACTCGCGTTGCGGCTTTTTCGCCTCATCCGCCGGATAACCAAGTGCCATAAGTTCAATTATAGCAACACCTTGCGGTATTTCCAGCGTCTTTCTGACCTTTTCCGCCTTGAATGACCCAATCCAGCACGTTGCCAATCCTAACTGCGTTGCCTGTAAGCAGATATGTTCGAGTGCAATCGCCACATCGATAGGCCCAACTGCCTGTCCGCACTTCATAACGTAGTCGCTGTTACTGCACGCAGCTATTATAACTCCTGCTTTCCCAAAGACTTCCGGCTGACTGGTGCTCTCAGCTACTTCTCTTTTTTTATCTTTACCTCTCACCACCACGAAGCGCCAATCCTGCAGGTTCTTCGCCGAAGGCGCAAGTCTTGCCGCCTCAAAGACTTGGGCGAGCTTTTCCTGCTCTATCGGCCTGTCCTGATACGCCCTGCAGGAATACCGTTTGCGTATAGCGTCAAGCACTGCCATAAAAATACCTCTCTTGTATTAAGATAAATATAAAACTTCAAAAACATTGACGCAAGGACTAAAAACCTGTATTTTTGTCCAAATGAAGGGCGATTAGCTCAGTTGGCCAGAGCGCCTGCTTTACACGCAGGAAGTCACAGGTTCAAGTCCTGTATCGCCCAGTTTTTGGGGAGGATTATATTGTTCCGGCAATAATAATCGAAAACAACGGCAAAAGACTGATAATATAATAATGTCCACGCATCTCATAAAGCACCCACTGGATGCAGATAAATAACGGCTTCCTTCACGCCGTCAACATCAATCAGTTTATTAACTTTTTCGTCTGAAAAGGCACCGACGCAAACAGAACCCAGCCCTAAGGAAACCGCCTGCAGATAGATATTTTGGCTGATATGACCGGCCTCCATATACACATACCGGTAGCCACGTTCTCCATACTTGTAACGGACGCGGTCAAAAATAGCTGATAAGACAAAGGTTACTCCCGCATTGCCCAGCATCTCCTGGTTTAATCCGGCATCGGTAATTTGACGGCGGAAGTCTCCTGATTTTACCGGTTCCAAAGAATGGTCTAACACGGAATAATGATAGAGGCCTCGCGGTAAGTCCTCTATGTTATTAACGATTATGTAGATTTCAAACGGGTATAAAGCTCCAGCTGATGGTGCAGTGCGAAGGGCTTTGCCATGCATCTTTCCTGTTACCCCCTGGGCGGCAAATAACAGCTGCGACAATTGTGCTTTACTGATTGGTTTCGTGGAATAATTGCGTATGGAACGCCGTTTCTTAATGGCCTCTTCGACTGTCATCCCCTTGTATTCAGGCTTTGGTAATTCTATCTTATTTGCATCGGGATAAACCTTGTACTGAGGCGGCTGTTTGGGTTTTGCACGAAATACCTCTCCCGCAACACCTCGCCATGTTGATGAGGTTTCCTTGTGAAATCGCTCGCCGATACTAACCTCCTTTCTTTCTTCTTTTTGCTGAGCTAACAAGAGGTCGGCAGATATCAAGATAATTAATAATGCAGTTGTTAATGTGAATTTACCTGTTTTTCGCAAAATATCCATAGCAAATTCCCTTATTTTTGTAATCTTTTTCCTTGATTCGCAAAGCAACTTAATAATATGCCTAACTCAAACAGCAAATACAGCGGAACTGCCAGAGTTATTTGAGAAACCACATCGGGCGGCGTGGCCACAGCCGCCACTACAAAAACGCCGAGCATAACAAACTTCCTTGACCCCCGCAGTGCCTTGAGCGAAACCAGCCCTGTCCTGTTCAAAAAGAAAATAGCTATCGGGGTCTGAAAAGCGACGCCAAAGACCAGCATAAGAACAGTTACAAAAGATACGTATTTCTGAAAGGTCCAGTTGGGCGCGACATTTATGATGTCACCGAACTTCAGGAAAAAAACGAGCGAAATCGGCGCTACTATGTAAATAAAAAACAAAGCTCCTACGACAAACAAAGATGCGCAAAAAGGAACTGCTATACGAACATAGCGTTTTTCAGGCGGGTAAAGCCCCGCAGCAACGAACATCCATAACTGGTAGAAAACCCAGGGGGATGAGAGAATTAGGCCTGAAATCAGTGATATTTTCATATATCCGATAAAGGCGTCAGCCGGTGCAAGCGCGATGAGGGGACGGTCAGGCATTAAATTATCATATGGCCCTTGTATAAAGGCAATTATCTTTGGACCGAAGAAAAGGCAAATAACCGAGCCGACTACCAGGCCAGCCAGCGCAAGGAGCAGCCGCATACGCAACTCCTCGAGATGGTCTCCCAGACTCATAGCTGAATTAAGGGGGTCGTGTTTCTTATTGGCATCGCCCATTTTAATAGGTAAGGTCGAGTTTGAAGAGGTTCCAAACCCAATAGTTAGTCGCTTTTGTCGGAGTCCTTCAGACCGGCGGCGTCCTTGGTCTCGTCTACTATGTCATTCTTGACTTTATTGACTTCATCTACTATTTCGTCTTTTGTCTCTTCAGCCTCACGAATGCCTTTCTTGAATGCGGTCAGGCTCTTGCCCAAGCTTCGAGCAATGTCGGGGAGTCGTTTACCGAATACAAGCAAAGCGACTACAAGGATAACTATCCACTCCCACCCGCCGGGGATTCCCCCCCAGGCCAGGATATATTGCATATTTTCACTCATTTTAGTCTCCTTTTTTTCTACCCAAAGTATTATAACGCCGCCTAAGCTGTCTTGTCAATTAGCAACGCTCTGCCAAGCTTGGTGGGATTGACAAAAACAGCAATGAAAACTATAATCTGCTTGAGCTACAGGGTCAAGGGTGTTCCTATTTTGCGAGGCCCCCCGGCAGATAGTTGTTATTGGAGTTAGCAATGGGTTTAGTTCCATACCGAGCAAGACGTCTCGAATCCGTTATAAGCATCTGCTTATTAGCGGTTCTTTTTCTTATCGGGGTGGGGGTATTCATAAAGCAATTCGACTACAACACGAACCAATACGGCATCCAACAATTAGGCGTGAGCTTAATCTCAATTGGTGCTGGACTGGTTCCTACCGGTTTTGAAATGCTCTCAAAGGTTGAAGTTTATAATTCCGAAAATCTTTATGAAAAAATCAATGGCAAAGCCCCTCTTTATATCGAATCCGGCTTTAAAGAATTATCCACCCAGCGATTTGTAAATATAAACGACCGGAGTCTATGGATGGAGCTTTATACTTATGATATGGGCACTGTTAAAAATGCCTTTTCCGTTTATAGCATACAAAGAAGAGCCGGCTCGGAGGCTTTTCCGCCTATGCAGCTTGGGACCCCGCAAAGCGGGAACCCATTTGCATACAGAACCGACAACGCTCTGTATTTTGTGCACGGCAGATACTATATAGAAATAGTCGGCTCATCCGAATCAGGTGAATTGTTCAGCGCAATAGCAGAAGTTGCACGAAAGATTCAGGCGAATTTAGCCGCTGGCCTTGATGCCAGCATAGCCGAACTTGCGATGTTTCCTCAGGAGAATCTGGTTCCGGGCAGTATTAAGCTTTATCTGGTAAATGCCTTCGGCTTCGAAGGGTTAACTAATACTTTTACCGCAAAATACAAGAGCGGAAATGAAACTGTTACCGCCTTTTTGAGCAAACGGGCCGATTCCAAGGATGCTGAAGTAATCGCAGAAAGCTATCGCAGCTTTCTGATTGAAAATGGCGCCGTAATAAAAAACACAACCAGCAAGACCATCGTAGGTAAAGTTATGGATTTCTATGGCACGACTGAGATTGTTTTTACAGCCGGGCCTTTTGTTGCCGGCATTCACGAAGCAGAAAACCAGCAGGCCGCAGAGAAATTAGCAAAAATACTCATTAACAAACTCAACTCGTTAAATAATGAATGAGCAAAACGATAAAAAATTAAGCCGAAGACAATTACTGGTAAGTGCCGGTAAAACAGGAATTTCAATCGCTGCCGCTGGCGCCGCTTCATATCTGCTTTATGATGCCAAGGGGCCGAAAGCCGGTGTCGAATACAAAGAACACGTGATATTAAAGAATTTCTCGGTGCAACATCGCCCCGACCAGACAATGAGCATCGCAAAAGGTTCAGACCGGGCGGAAACTCTCAATAAAGCAATAAAGCTGCTCGGTGGGATAGAAAGATTCGTCAGGCCTGGCGAAACGGTTGCAATAAAACCCAACGTTGCATTTGCATCACCGCCGATGTTAGGCGCTACGGCTAATCCTGAACTGGTGGCTGAAGTGGTGCGGCTGTGTTACAGCAGAGGTAAAGCAAAAAAAGTTATCGTTACCGACAATCCGATTAACGACCCTGCAAGCTGCTTTGCGTTAAGCGGCATAGGCAAAGCGGCAAGTGCTGCTGGTGCTAAGGTTGTATTGCCAAAGGCAAAATTCTTCAAGCATACTACCTTGGCCGGAGGAACGCTTATTAAGGATTGGCCCATTCTCTTCGAGCCATTCGCTAAGGTTGATAAGGTGATTGGTATTGCACCTGTCAAAAACCATCACAGGGCCGGCGCTTCAATGACAATGAAAAATTGGTATGGGCTTTTAGGCGGACGGCGGAATATCTTTCATCAGGATATTAACACCATCATTGCTGAGTTAGCTATGATGGTAAGGCCGACGTTGGTTATACTCGACGGCACTGAGGTTATGATGACCAACGGCCCGACCGGAGGCTCGATTTCAGATTTAAGGCGTGCAAATACTTTAATCGCAAGCACCGACTGCGTGGCAGCTGATTCCTACGGCTGTTCCCTGCTGGATATGAAGGTCTCGGATTTGCCATACCTTGCGAAGGCTGAAAAAGCCGGCGTAGGAACCACTGATTACGAATCACTTAAACCGATACTCGCCACAGTGAGTTAAATTAAGTTTATGAAAATTGTACAAGCAAGACGAATAAGTCAGGTTTTCTTCTTTCTCCTGTTTATCTGGTTTTGCATAGTCAGCACAGTGGGTGAGAAGCTGTGGCAGTTGCGAGGTTGGCCCGTTAATTGGTTCCTGCAGCTTGACCCGCTGGCGGCGATAGGCACGATACTAACCACGCATGCACTTTACCGAGGTCTCTTATGGGCATTGGTTACAATCATATTGACAATAGTATTCGGGCGATTTTTCTGCAGTTGGGTTTGTCCTTTCGGCTCACTGCATCACTTTGTGGGATTTTGGGGCAATCGAAAAAAATCAGCGGCACAAAAAATCCGGCTCAACAAATACCGAAAGGCCCAGTGCATAAAATACTTCATACTCGTATTCTTTCTTTTTATGGCTGCGTTTCCATCAATTGCGGCCAGTTTGCAGGTGGGCCTGCTCGACCCTATACCACTGATAACCCGCTCCTTTAACCTCATATTTTTACCAATAGTTGATAGGTCCGTTAACTTTGTTTCAGTAAGCGACCGGTTCTATGTGGGGGGCTGGTTAATATTTGCGATATTTTTGATAGCTGTTCTGCTCAATTTGACTATACCGAGATTCTACTGCAGATTTATATGTCCCCTGGGAGCATTATTTGGCATCATTAACAGGTTTGCCATCTGGCGAATCGGCAAAAGACAGAACGAATGCGTTAATTGCAAATTATGCGAGAAATCTTGTGAAGGCGGCTGTGAACCTGCGGGCAAAATGAGGATAAGCGAATGCGTGCTTTGCTTCAACTGCCTCGACGACTGCGGGGAAAACATAATCAGTTACCAGACACAACCGTCACTGGCAGGTGAAATCACGAATCCGGATATTTCGCGAAGAGGATTTGTGCTCTCGCTCGCAAGCGGTATTTTTGCAATACCAGCAGTCAGGCTCAGCGGCAAATTAGGCAGCAATTGGTATCATAAAGTTATCCGGCCGCCCGGCGCATTGGCTGAGAAAGAATTCCTGAAGAGATGTATCAAGTGCGGCCAATGTATGCGGGTTTGTCCTACAAATGTTATCCAGCCCGGTGGAATCGACGGCGGATTGGAAAATCTCTGGACACCCGTGCTGAACAACCGAATCGGCTCCAGTGGCTGCCAGCTGAACTGTGTTGCGTGTGGACAGGTTTGTCCAACCTCGGCTATCAGGCCGATTACCCTCTCCGAGAAACTCGGAACCGGCGAGTTTGCTGAGGCCGGACCAATCAAATTAGGAACTGCCTTTTTTGACCGTGGCAGGTGTCTTCCCTGGGCGATGGATAAGCCCTGCATCGTATGCGAAGAAAACTGCCCCGTCAGCCCAAAAGCAATTTATACGCAGGAATGTTTCAATACAATAAGAGATGGTATTTTAACAGTAAAAAAAGTATCAGATAATACTATGGAAACCGTCGAGAATAACCTTTCGCTTGACAAACTTGCTACCGGTGATTACTATTGTGCTGTTGAAGGTGATGAACGCAGGAAAATTGTGGCAAACACAGAAAATTCAATTGAAATTTCTCCAGACAAGCTATTCGGAAAAATCCCCACTGCAGGCAGTAAAATCGAGGTTCAGGTTCGGCTGCAAAGGCCTTACGTTGACATTGAAAAATGCATCGGCTGTGGAGTTTGCGAACACGAATGCCCCGTAAGCGGTAAAAAAGCTATAAGAGTCTCTGCAGAAGGTGAAACAAGGAGCGCTGATAGAAAACTATTACTCAAACGTTAATAACTCTTGGAGTCCGGTGAAATGGAAGAAAGACACAACAAAATCAACAGAAGGAATTTTTTGAAGACGGTAGGGGCTACAGGGTTGGGTTCTGTCTTTGCCTCAGCCACGGTAAAAGCTGGCCCAAATGAGCCAAACACGGTGCAGAAAACGGAAGAGCCAAAATTCCCCGAGCTTCCACAGCGAAAACTCGGTAAGACCGGTATCGAGATTCCGGTTCTGTCCAATGGGCTGATGTTCGACATCACTGGGAACCAGCTCATATTAAGGGCCAATCTCCAGTACAACGCCACCTACTGGGACACTGCCTACAATTACGCCGGTGGAAACAGTGAAATCGGCATAGGAACATTTCTCAGGAAAACCCCGGAAGTCCGACAGAAACTTTTCATCGTTACTAAGGCATCCGGAGTAAACAGCAGACAAGGCAACGTAGCCGAACAACTCGAACAACGTCTGCAGGAATCGCTAAGAAGAATGAACATCGATTACATTGACCTGTACTATGGTGTTCACGGCTGCGACGACCCGGATTCTCAGCTCTCAGAGCAGATGCAAAAATGGGCCGAGCGCGCAAAGAAACGCAAGCTCATACGCTTTTTCGGATTCAGCACACATAAAAATATGGAGAGATGCTTAATGGCTGCATCCAAACTCAATTGGATTGATGCGATAATGACAAGCTATAATGTCGCCCTGATGCAAAATCCGCAAATGCAGAAGGCTGTCCAGGCGTGTCACGAAGCCGGCATCGGCCTTATCGCAATGAAGGTGCTGCTCGGAGTCCAAAAGAGACAAGCCGAGGCCGAAGATAAAATGGTCACTCACTTTCTCGATAAAGGCTACACACGCGAACAGGCCCTGATAAAAGCCGTCCTCAAGGATAAACGCATCACCGCAGCCTGTATAAGAATGGAAAATGTTACTTTGCTTCGTTCAAACATAGCTGCTGTGCTCGATAAAATCAAACTTACTCAGACAGATGCAGATGTATTAAAGAAATACGCCGCAGCGACTTGTAGTGGTTATTGCACCGGTTGTGCATATATTTGTGACGCAGCCCTGCCGGATGCACCATATATTAGTGAGATTATGCGTTATTTAATGTACTACAATAGCTATGGTGAGCGTCAGGAAGCAAGAGAGCTTTTTGCTCAAATTCCACGCAACGCAAGAAACAAACTGCTCAGCATCGACTACAGACTTGCCGAAGCTCGCTGCCCACAGCATTTGCCCATAGGTAAACTTGTCGCCGAAGCAGTCAGCAAGTTGGCCTGACCGGTATTTCAAACAGAGTATCTCAGATAGCTTCAGCCAGCAGGTTCTCACTGAGAGCCTGCATCGCCATTGCCATATAACATTGTGGTATCTTTGCAAACTTTTCGTACCTGGAGCAGGCAAAAAATTCAGCGGGCTTGTTAATCGCAACTGCTTTATTAACAGGAAGTTACGTTTGCCAAAGGACGATTTTTCTTGCTTTTCCCACGCCTTTAGAGTACAATAGTTGCATATATATGAAGAAGTTTTATTACGAAATCTGGCTTCCGTTTACTTTCACAAAAAGGCGGATTTTAATTCTCGCAATTGCAAGTTATATTGCTTTGTGTTAGAGGTACGTAGTACCTTTTCATTTTTTAGCCGCCCAGTTTTGAGCGGTTTTTTTATGCGCTTTGAATCCATTAAACATTGACACGACCATAATGTCAAATTAAGCTTACGAAAACTAAATGGCTGACATAGAGGATTTGTAAATGATAATAGTTACCGGCGGGGCCGGCTTTATCGGCTCAGTATTAATTGCTGCATTAAACAAACGAGGTATTACCGATATTTTAGTAGTTGACGAGCACGGTAAAGACAGGTGTGAAAATCTTGTGAATTTATCCTTCGCTGACTATGCGGAGAAAAATGATTTTCTGGAAACAGTTGTTGAGAAAAAAATCAACACGGACATCGAATCAGTTTTTCATATGGGCGCCTGTTCAGACACAACTGAGGCAGATGCTGAATATCTTAGAAGAAATAACTACGAGTACAGCAAAACATTAACGCAATGGGCAATGGACGCTGATATTCGTTTTATCTACGCTTCCAGCGCCGCTACCTACGGTGACGGCTTAGAAGGCTTTTCTGACAACGAAGAGAAAATCGAGCAGCTCCAACCCTTAAATATGTATGGTCATTCCAAGCAGCTTTTCGACCTGTGGGCAAGAAAGACGGGGCTGTTAAAAAAAATCGTTGGCTTGAAGTACTTCAATGTCTTCGGCCCGAACGAATATCACAAGGCCGACATGCGAAGTTTCGTCTTAAAGGCCTTTGAGCAGATAAAAGATAAAGGCAAAGTCGGCCTGTTCAAATCACATAATCCTGACTACGCCGATGGCGAATACCTTCGCGATTTTATCTACGCAAAAGACGCCGTCGATATGACACTATTTTTCTACGACAACCCGAAAATAACCGGCCTTTTTAATATCGGCACCGGCAAGGCACGCACCTGGAACGACCTTGTAAAAGCGGTTTTCGCCGCTATGGGTAAAAGTGTGAACATTGAATACATCGAAATGCCTGATTCAATCCGCAATCAGTATCAATACTATACCTGCGCCGACATAACAAAGCTCCACAAAGCCGGCTACAAAAATCAAATCACTTCTCTCGAAGATGCAGTAAAAGACTACGTTCAAAGCTATCTGCAGAAAAATGAATGCTTAAGCAGCTTTTAACACTTGTTATCTTTTGAAGCGGGATTCAGATACCTATTACGCCATATCATTTTGGGCCCAGCGGATTTATTGGGCTGGTGTTTAGAAAGTATATTGACATACCTGTGTTTGTGCTGGCCAATGTCATTGTTGATGTTGAAGTGCTGGTCATAGGGCTGCTTGGACTTGGGCTGCCGACACACCGATATTTTCACACGCTGTTATTGGGTGCGGTAGTGGGTGCCATCTGGGGCATTGTGGCGTATCCGTTGCGGCGCTTCTTTGAAAAAATAATGCGAATAGTTCACATAGCTTATCAAACCGGCTTTTGGAAAATGGTCATATCCGGCGTTCTTGGTGTATGGCTTCACGTTGGCATTGATGCAATTTACCACTGGGAAGTGCAGGCATTCTGGCCGAGCAGGATAAAACCATTATGGCATTTGATAAGCCAGAGACAGGTAAGAGCTATATGTGTTGCTTCCTTTGTTGCCGCTGCTATTGCGTATGCTTTTGCGGTAGCTTCATACATCAAGCAAAACAAGACCAAAAGAGTGAACCCCGGTTAAAACGCAAGGCTAAATATGCCTGTTGGGCAATCCTTGCTTATTTTCAGCTCATATTTTATAATTTTGCTGTTTAGAAATCTTTAATTTACAAAGAAGAATCTATGGCAGAGACAATTGCAGAACAGATTGAGGCTCTGAAACGTGGGACAGTGGAGGTTTTCCGTGAGGAGGAACTTGCTGAGAAGCTAACTGATGCAGCCAAAAAAGGCAGGCAGCTCCGAATCAAACTCGGCCTGGACCCGACCAGCCCGGATATACACCTCGGCCATACCGTGGTACTTCGAAAGATGCGCCAGTTCCAGGACCTTGGCCATAAAGCGGTCCTGATAATTGGCGACTACACCGCACAAATTGGCGACCCTTCAGGGCAGGACACAACCAGGCCAATGCTCACACCGCAGCAAATCAAAGAGAATGCAAAAACATATTTCCAACAGGCAGGGAAAATCTTAGACACTTCAAAAGAAAAACTCGAGGTACGTTATAACAGCGAGTGGCTCTCAGACCTGAAGTTAGCCGACATTATTAAGCTGACAAGCAATATGACTGTTGCTCGTATGCTTGAGAGAGGCACTTTCGAATTGCGATACAAAAATGGCAACCCCATAAGTATTTATGAATTTCTGTACCCTCTTATGCAGGGCTACGATTCGGTCGTGGTAGAAAGCGACGTAGAGCTGGGAGGCACAGACCAGACATTCAACAACCTAATCGGCCGAGACATCCAGCGCGCATACGGCCAAACGCCGCAGGTCGTAATCACTATGCCGATACTCGTCGGCCTCGATGGCAAGGAGAAAATGAGCAAATCAAAAGGCAATTACATCGGCGTAACCGATGAGCCAAATGACATGTTCGGAAAGGTTATGAGTATTTCCGATGAGATGATGGAAAATTATTTTACGCTTCTGACCGACCTGTCGACCAAAAGGATAACTGAACTTGTCAACCCCGATATAACGCATCCAAAAGAAGCAAAAGTCCTGTTAGCTAAAACAATCGTATCGGAATTTTACGATGATGCAACCGCTCAGGCCGCTGCTGCCGAATTCGATAAGGTTTTCGCGCAGGGCCAACTTCCTGATGATATACCGGAAGTTGAAATAGCTGCTGGGCCGATTATGGCAAGCAAACTGCTGGTGAATTGCAAACTCGTGCCAAGCAGCAGCGAGGCGAAACGAATGATAAAGCAATCGGCTGTGAGTATTGACGGCAAAAAAATCAATGACCCGAATGAGGAAATTACACCTGCTGGTGGTATGGTTGTTCAAGTCGGCAAACGAAAATTCAGAATACTAAAACTAAAGAAAAAACCTTAATGCTGCGATTAAAGTAAAATCGATGAAGTTACCTCAATTACAGAATCCCAAAAAGTATGTTGGCCTATACATTTTCGATTTTGGCGAGCATACAGGCGTCGGCTTTACCGCCGAAGAAGTCGCTGAGCTTTTCGAGAGTGAAGAGCACAAAAATTGCAAGGCCTACAAAATACACAAAGCATACCCCGATGGAAAGCTTGAGCTAAAAGGTATGCGAGCAGAGATTTTCCAGCTTGAGGCAGGGATGTTCTTCTACTCGAGCGACCTCGAATGCGCCAGCCGGGATTTCAAAGGCCTGGTTAATTTAGCTGTTAAGACTATACCGCCCTGCCGAGCCAAGATGCATCTGGCTAAATACAATGATAATAAATTTGTGACAGCTCTGATTTATCCTGCCGAGTACGATGATGAGATAAGCACCTGGCTTTCAGATGGTGAATACAAAACCACCGGTGCCGCCGAAGGCGGAATCGAAGCGGTGCAGAGATATTACGATTACAAGCCGGAAGTTTTAGACAGAAACCAGCTATTCGGCAAATCCGAATCGATGAGCCGCACCGACAAAGAGTTATTAGCCGGTATAAAGCTGGCGGTGCAAAGGTAGATTATAACCATACTGGCATTTTTTATTTATGTATTTAAACCAGATTGTGTTAGAATACGATTGTTAATACGGGGCGTGGCGCAGTTTGGCTAGCGCACTTGCATGGGGTGCAAGGGGTCGCAGGTTCGAGTCCTGTCGCCCCGATTTTTGTAACCCACATTTTAGATTGTCCTCATAGCTCTCGGTGAGATCCTCATTCTTTGGCTTCTTTATCGAGATCGAGTCGACTCCGGATAATGAAAAAAGACTGTTAAAAAAATAAAAGAAGGACAATATCGTAACAAAAAGGTAACATTTGTAATTTAGAATAATACTTGCCGTAGTAACCGTTTTATTGCAAGTATTTTTTGAAAGGAGAACGATTATGGAAAAGTTGAAAATTGTGACAATTATGTTTTTATTTGCATTTGGCTTGTTTAGCACGGTAGCAGGGGCTGGAACTGCAAGTGTTATGCTGCGCGAGGGCCTATATGCCGAAGAGGTTGAAGGTGATATTGATGGAGCGATAAAAATTTATGAGCAGGTAGTTCAGGATAGCTCTGCCTCCCGAGATTGTGTGGCTCAGGCACTTTATCGACAAGGTATGTGCTATTTGAAAAAGAAAGATGATGCTGGGGCAAAGGCGGCATTCGGAAAGCTTACAGCCGAATATGCCGACCATACTGAACTTGTTGAAAAGGTGAGACCATTTTTGGCTGATTTGATGAATCACGACCCGGCCGAGTTGATGCCACCGGAAACTCTGATATATGTGGAGCTTGGAAGTCCGGGGGAGCAGATTGAGACAATACTTACCATGCTCAAGGGTACCCCTTTTGAGAATCCGCTGGCTGTTGTGGGCGGCGGTGATACGGCAGATGCCGGTACAGCATGGAAGGCCCCTGGAGATATAATAGCTGCCTTTATGAATCCGAGTATGATGGCCGAGTTCAAGAAAATAAAAGGTATGGCTGTTGGTGTTACCGGAATAACACAGAATAATAACCCGCCCGGTATTGTTGTGTTGTATCCCGGCAAAAGCGATGCATTGCGAGGCTTGATTATGATGGGATTAAGTATGGCAGGGACGGCAAGCGCACCGATTCAAGGCATGCAGACCCTGAACATTCAAAATGCTGCGGCGGTAGCATACGATGATGAAGTGATTCTGATAGCGCAGCCGCCCGAGCAGCTACAGTGGTGTGTTAAGCAGTATAAAGGGTTGATTTCCGAGCCGACTCTTGCCTCGAGTAACAAATCATTCGCAAAAATCAGCAAGAAGGCAAGACACGACAACGCTTTGACTGTCTGGGCTAATATCGATGAGGTCTATGCACAAGTTCTTAAGATGGAGCAGAGCCCACAGGAACTCCTGCAGGCCAACGCTATCTTTGATTTTGGCAATATTGATGAGTTTATTTTGGTTTGCTCTGTTGAGCCCAGCGGCTTGAACTATAAAGCCGATATATTTTTCAAAGATGGGCATCACTGTCTTGCATATGATATGATACGGACTCCCAATATAAGCCGGACTGCACTTGAAGCGGTGCCTTCAGAGGCAATAGCCATTGCAAGCTTCGCATTGAATCAGGCCAATGGTGTCCAAGCTGAGAAAGTAAGCACAAAAATTCAAAATATTACTGGCCTCGATATCGGGCGTGAAATCTATGCGAATATTGAGCAGGTTACTGCTTTCATTATGCCTGCGGATAGTAGCTCTGCAAGTTGGGATGCTCTGCCTGGTTGTGTTGGCTTGGCAATTACAAGTCACAATCCCCAGCAGACGCGTCAGATTCTTGCCACACTGCTTGGAACTGCAAATGCGATGAGTGGTGATAAGCCCGCTGGTCCAATAGATGCCGATGCTGGGAAGTTTCGAGTAGGTATGGGCGGCGACAGGGAAATTTACTGCTATATGGACCAGGTCAAAAATACGACTATACTTTCGCTAAATCGTAGCGTAATCGATGCTTCTATTGCTGCAGTCGAACACAAAAAGAGCATTTGTACTGCGGGACCGTTGAACGATGCTGTAAACAGACTCTCACCTACAACAAGCAAAATAATCTTGGTTAATATAGGTGGAGTCATTCGCATGGCTGGTCCGGCAGTTGACATCGGGTCTCTTAATGATGAACGGCGTAGCCAGTTGAGCACCAGTATAGAGCAGCTTGCTCGTGCTGCTGACCGAACGACCGTCGAAGTTTGCACTGATGAACAGGTTAACAACTTCGCTCTCAGCGCGGGCGTAACAGGGATACCTCCTCTCAATGAGGTGTTTGGACCGGCTTCACAAATCGCACGCATTGTCGAGCAGGCTGAAGGTAAAGTCAGAGCCGACAAATTGCGACAGGGGATTGCCGCTACTATTATCCAAACGCCTAAACCGCCGGTCATTGACGGCAAGGATGATGATGTATGGGCCGCCGCACCCAGGTATAAAATTGCCAATGTAATGTATTCACCGCCCTCATCGCCTGAAGACCTTTCAGCCAGCTTTAGGGCAATGTGGGATGAGAATAATCTCTATATGCTTGTTGATGTAAATGATGATGTGCTTATCAACGACACAAGCTCGAATCAATGGGTAACGCTGAACACAGGTTCAACTCAACGGGGAACGCTGAACACAGGTTCAACTGTTTCAGACGCATGGTGGTTTGATGACTGCATAGAAGTATATATCGATGCTGATAACAGCAAATCAGCTCAATACGATAATGACGACGCCCAATATCATTTTGACTGGGATAGAACTAATCCCACAATGGGAATACATAATGAACACGGCAGCATGGAAAATGTCGAATTTGTTATGGTGACAACCGAAAAAGGATATCGAACTGAAATAAAGTTTCCCTGGGCAACTTTAGGCAAGAAGCCTTTTGTCGGGATGCCTATAGGCGGGGATGTCCATATCAATGATGATGACGATGGAGGACAGCGTGACAGCAAAATTGGCTGTAGTGATGGACATGATAATGCTTGGCAGAATCCCCAGGCCTTTGGAAATGCCGAGTTGGCCGGCCTTGTCGGCTGGTGGAAGTTTGATGAGACCAAAGGAGAAATAGCCAAAGATAGCAGCGGTGGCAACCACAATGGCACTCTTAATGGTGACGCGAGATGGACAAAGGGTAAAATCGGCGGTGCAATTGAGTTGGACGGCAACGGCGACTTTGTCCAGATTGCCGATAAGGCGTTCGACATTGGCGGCCAGGTTACTATTGCCTGTTGGGTTAATATCCACTCGGTCCCGCACGACTACACCGCAATTGTCACAAAGGGCGATAGTTCTTGGAGATTGTCCACGCTTGGCAGCCAGAGGAAATTCCACGCATCCGTCAATGATTGGAATAAATTAGTGGTGGATGGCTCGGCGATGGTAAACACCAATGAATGGCATCACGTGGTGATGGTTTATAACAACAAGGAAGTGCGTCTTTACGTTGATGGCAAGCTCGATGTCACCAAATCCTGGAAGTGGGGTATTGCCAGAAACGGCTTTGATGTTCTTATCGGCGAGAATGCCGAGCGGAAGAACAGGTTCTTCGACGGCCTTATTGACGATGTCAGAATATATAACTACGCCCTTAAGGAAAATGATATAATGGCCTTGTATGAAGAGGGCGCAAAAAGATAGTATTATGAAGGGTAAAGCCAGGATAGATGGTGGCCCTAGTCAAATGCGGTGGGTGGTATTGCTGCTCGCAGTAGCGGTTATACTGCCCACCGTTGGATTATTATGGTTTATTAGTCAGGTCGTAAGTAATGAGAGACTCGCGGTCCGCCAAAAGCTCATTACTGTTTACAAAGAACAATTGGGAAAAACACTTCATCAGACCGATATAAGATTGTCCAAGTATTACGAGTTGTTGGATGACAAGGAAATCCAGGTACATCCTTATCGCAACAAATTTTTTGCAGTAGGGCAGAATAATTTCGCTGGCTTGGTTATATATAGTACTAAGGGGCAGCGTATCTATCCTTTGTTATCTTTTGAAATGGGCAGTAGTGTTGATTTTTCAAAAGATTTTAAGGACGCCTGGCAACTTGAGTTTGTTGAACATAAATTCTCCCAGGCTGCAGAGATTTATGGCAGCAAGGCGATGTATGGTGACGATGGCGTTCATCTGGCTGGTCTCATCGGGAAAAGCAGATGTTTAGCAAAACTTGAAAGACTGGATGAAGCTATTGCGGAGTGTAAGCAGGTTGCTTTTAGTCCTTTGGAAAAAACAGCCGGGCCGAACATTTTGGTTCTTATTGGGAACGCACGACTATTATTGCTGAATTTAACGCAGGATAATGCTGAATATAGTGTGTTATTTGAGCAGACATTTGAAAAGTTAGCTTCGATGGTTTATTCAGTGAACGATGCAGGATTTGCATTACCAGCCGACCATAACCTGTTCCTTGCTCAGGCCATTGCTGTGATAGCACGCCAAAGAACCGCACTTGATGATGAGAAATATCTTAAATTGTCTGATTTTGAACGGTTGGTTGCAGCTGAGGAATTGTCTATTCGGGCATCTGAAAGCTTTCCGCAAGCGCACACACTCGAAAATGTAAAAGAGGATAAACCTCAATATCTGCCGCTTGTAGGCGAAACTCTATATGGTATTTATCACAAGACCGGCGGAACAAGCATACTGGCTCTATTATCCACAGAGAATCTCGCATCGATTTTCGCTAACTTTGAATCGGGTTTCAGGGACTCCGACGTGGCCTACAGAGTAGTGGATGAATCCGGCAGATTTGTAGCTGGTGCTGATGAAGTTGATGATGAACCTTTTGTAACGGCTGCTATTGGAGAGGATTTTCCAGGGTGGAAAATTGAGTTGTCGTTCAAAGCCGGTGACGTCTTTGAGAAGGCAGCGAGCCAGCAGGTTACTATTTATATTTGGACAGGTGTGCTTGTTATCGTATTGATTCTGCTTGCGGGAGGGTTTGCTGCACAGGCAGTTAGAAAACAGATAAAGCTTAGCAGGCTCAAAAACGATTTTATAGCGACGGTTTCGCACGAATTGAAAACTCCTTTGGCCTCAATACGTTTGCTTGTCGATACATTGCTTGAGGGCAATTATAAGGGGCAGCAGCAGGCCACAGAATATTTCCAGTTGGTTTCAAAGGAGAATGAAAGGTTGACAAGGTTGGTTGATAACTTCCTGACCTTTTCAAGGATGGAGAGGAACAAGCAAACTTTCGCAATGGCTTGGACGTGTCCCGCGGATATCGCACGCGATGCTGCTGAAGCCATAAAGACTAAATTTAACGCTGGAAGGTGTGATTTCAAATTGCAAATAGCCGACAATTTGCCGGATGTATTTGCCGACCACGATATAATGGTTACGGCCGTCGTCAATTTGCTTGATAATTCCTACAAATATTCTTATGATGATAAGAACATCGAATTGAAAGTGTTGTCCGAAAACAATTCGGTTTGTTTCTCAGTTAAGGATAATGGTATTGGCATGAACCGAAGGCAGGTAAGAAAAATATTCGACAGGTTCTACCAGACTGATACCTCTCTTTCCCGTCGGGCTGAAGGTACAGGCCTGGGCCTATCTATTGTCAAATTTATCGTTGATGCCCACAAAGGCACTATTTCCGTTGATAGTGAGCCCGGCAAAGGAACTACCTTCACCATAAGGTTAACGGCTAAGCCATTAGAAAACACCATTGATGAAGAGGTTGAACAATGAAAAATGTGCTGATTGTTGAAGATAATCTGACCATGCTGCGCGGCCTAAAAGACAACTTTGAGTCAAAGGGTTACCAGGTCAAAACTGCTACAGATGGTGAAATGGGCATCAAAACTGCGATAACTGAAAAACCAGACCTTATAATTCTCGATATTATGCTGCCGAAAATAAATGGGTATGAGGTATGCAGCCTCCTCCGAAAGAAAAATCTTGATATACCTATAATAATGCTAACTGCCAAAGACCAGGAAAAAGATATTGTATTAGGACTGAATCTCGGAGCCGATGACTATGTCACCAAACCATTCAGTATCAAAGTATTAATGGCTCGGGCCGAGGCCTTACGGCGACGCCGAAAAGATGAGGAACCACCGGTATATGAATTTGGTGATTGTCTTCTGAATATCGTCGATGGCACCTTTGTACGTAGTGGAAAGGATGTTATGCTTACACCGGAGGAATTTAAATTGTTGCATTTGTTTCTTAGGAGGTCTGGAGATACCCTTGCGAAGGATGAGATACTTAGCAGCGTGTGGGGCCATAGTCACTTTATAACTGTACGGGATGTCGACAATCTTGTTAATGCTCTACGAAGTAAAATTGAACCGGATCCGAACACGCCAATATATATTCATACCAGGGAGTTGACGGGCTACAGGTTTGAAAGGCCTGAAACCAATGGAAACAATACTGATAATTGAAGACGACCCTGCTATGCTCCGGGGTTTGAAGGATAACTTCGAGTTCAAAGGCTATCATGTGCTGACGGCAGCCGATGGGGAGGACGGACTCAATACTGCTCTTAACGAAAAGCCCGACCTTATTATTCTCGATATTATGCTGCCAAAGATAAATGGGTATGAGGTTTGCAGACTTATTCGCCAGGAAAGCTTGGATATGCCAATAATAATGTTAACTGCTAAGGGAGAGGAATCAGACGTAGTTTTGGGCCTGAATCTTGGGGCCGATGATTATGTCACTAAACCTTTCAGCATAAAGGAGCTTTTGGCACGGGTGGCAGCATTTTTACGACGGAAAAAACAGGAGAAACAAGACGTCTATAAGTTCGCAGGTTTCAAACTTGACATTCCAGCCAGGAAACTGACGCTTAAAGGTAAAGAAATTAAACTGTCACCGAAAGAGTTTAGTCTTCTGGAGTTGTTTGTCAGGATGCCGGGTAGAGCTCTTACCCGTGATGAAATACTCAATAAGGTATGGGGTTATGATTCTTTTACAGGTCAGCGCGGCATCGACCGTTTTATCACAACCTTAAGGAATAAAATCGAGCCGAACCCACATAACCCGACTTTGATTCACACTATAAGAGAAATCGGGTACAAGTTCGAACCGCCTGAATAAGGTGGCTGTAACATCTTCGACAAGCTCGCCGAAGCCCCGCCTGTCCTCCGTAGCTTTAGCGAAGGGGGGAACGCATTTAAGTTTTATGCCATGGCTTTTCGTTTTACGTTTTTCGTTCTCTCCTGCCCGCCATATAAAAACAGCCGGGGCCTATACCGATTAGCTCAGTATAGGCCCCGAATTGGTGCAAACCTTTATGTCATTCCCGCGTACGCGGGAATCCAATTAGCTTCGTATCATC
>Ga0315543_1000726_pt1 | contig 38946 bp, 44 predicted proteins | sample SalMarSW160210MG_2_FD_203098 | JGI IMG/M metagenome (GOLD analysis project Ga0315543, IMG submission 203098) | Salt marsh sediment microbial communities from the Plum Island Ecosystem LTER, Massachusetts, United States - Salt Marsh Sediment SW1601-210 ...
GGTCTGGATAAAATTGCACTAATGCTTTGCGCAATGCCTGGTCAAGGGCATTTACCGGACCATTCCCCTCAGCAGCAGTGTGCACTATCCGGTCATCCACCTTCACCTTGATGGTGACTTCCGAGAGCGGCTCCTCTTGATTACCGATGGTGGGAACGCGACGCCTTTTCTCCACCACTATCATGAAGTCAACCAGCTCGAATGGCGGATGATAACCAGGTTGAGCCCGATGAAGTAGTAAGTCGAAAGATGCCTCAGCGCTATCATATTGGAAGCCCTGGCTCTCCAGCAGTTTAACCCGGTGCAGCACTTCCTTAACTTCCTTATCCCCGGGGATAGGTAACTTCCTTTGCTTAGCTTTATAAATAATGCTCGCCTTTCCTGAGAGCTCAGAAACAATAACATTGGGCTGATTACCCACTATTCCCGGATTGATATGTTGATAACTGTCCTGCCACCTGGTCAAAGCAGAAACATGGAGTCCACCCTTGTGAGTAAAGGCATTTGCTCCTACATAAGGAAGAGAGCCGGGATGAGGCAGGTTAGCTAGTTCAGAAACATAGCGGGAAATGCTGCTCAGCTTGCTCAGTTGCTCGTCTGAAATACAATCAATGCTCATCTTAATCTTTAGATTGGGGATGATGGAGCACAGGTTGGCATTGCCGCACCTTTCACCATAGCCATTTATGGTTCCTTGAATTTGAACCGCCCCTGTCTCAACTGCAGCCAGTGAGTTAGCCACAGCAAGCTCACCATCATTATGGGCATGAATCCCTAACGGGACAGAGGCTACTGCCTGAACTGCCTTGATAGCCGCCACTATTTGTTGAGGCAAGGCGCCGCCATTGGTATCGCAGAGTATTATGCATTCAGCACCAGCTCGGGCAGCGCTGTCAACAACCTTAAGGGCATACTCCGGATTTGTGTTATAGCCATCAAAAAAGTGCTCAGCGTCGAAGAAAACCCTCAGCCCCTTCGACTTGAGATAATTTATGGAATCCGAAATCATACCCAGATTTTCCGCCAACGTGGTTTCCAGAACGTGCGTCACCTGCTTATCCCACGCTTTTCCCACAAGGGTGACTACTGAAGTTCCGGCCTCAAGCAGTGCCTGAAGATTGATATCCTTCTCCACACTACCATTCGGACGTCTGGTGCTGCCAAAGGCAACTAAGCTTGAATGAGCTAAGCTTAAGTCCCTTGCCCTGCTGAAGAACTCGGTATCCTTAGGGTTGGAGCCTGGCCAACCACCTTCAATAAAATCAATGCCCAGCTCATCCAATTTTTGGGCAATCTTGAGCTTATCCTCAACTGAAAAGGAAATCCCTTCCTGCTGAGCACCATCTCTCAGAGTCGTGTCATAAAGCTGCGCTATAGGCATTCTATCCTCCGGGCGATTAAATCGCCCATCTCACTTGTCCCCGTCCTGAGTTTACCCTGCTCCATTATATCGTAAGTTCGATAGCCTTCTTCAAGTACAGCAAGCACAGCATTTTCCACCATCTGAGCCTCACTTTCCAGTTCAAAGGAGTAGCGAAGCATCATCCCCACACTTAGAATGGTGGCAATCGGATTAGCCATGTTCATTCCTGCTCGTCGTGGGACGCTGCCATGTATTGGCTCATACATGCCAAAAGTTCTGCCCCTGGGAATTCCCGCTAGACTGGCTGAGGGCAGCATCCCCATAGAGCCAGCAAGCATTGAAGCCTCATCGGTGAGTATATCGCCAAACATGTTTTCCATGACCATAACATCCAGGTCAGCGGGACGCTGGATCAGCCGCATGGCACAAGCATCAACCAGCATATGGTCCAGTTCAACATCAGGGTATTCAGTAGAGAGTTCCACGGCGATTTGCCGCCATAATCGAGATGACTCCAGAATATTAGCTTTATCCACCGAGATCAGCCTCCTGGAGCGGCTACGTGCCACCTCGAAGCCAACGCGCAATATCCGCTCAATCTCTCCTTCAGAATAAAATAAAGTATCAACAGCCTGTCTTACCCCATCATCTTGCCATCGTTTCTTGGGTTGACCGAAGTAAAGTCCACCAGTGAGTTCCCTCACTACCACCAGGTCAACATTCTGGATGACTTCGGGCTTTAGTGTTGTGGAATTTATCAGCATGGGGAAAACCTTCACTGGACGGAGATTGGCAAATAGTCCCAGTCCCTTCCTCAGTGCCAGAAGCCCATCCTCAGGATGGACTTTAGCCAGCGGATTATCCCACTGCGGTCCACCAACGGCACCAAGTAATACTGCATCGCATTGCTTACACATCTTCAGTGTTTCTTCGCTCAAGGCTGTGCCTAAAGTGTCCATAGCACTGCCACCAACTGAACCGTCATGAAGGTGGAACTTATGCCCGAATTTCCCACCGACAGCCTGTAGCACCTTAACTGCCTGAGCAACAACCTCAGGACCAACACCATCTCCCGGCAAAACAGCGACATTAAATTCCATGGTACTTACCTTCTTGCCTTATAGCGTCCCCTTAATATCCTGTAAAATTCCTCTCCCTTCACGAGAGAGGTTGAGCGAGGACGAATTATACACGATTTCTCCTCAACTTGCTTCTGGTGTATTCTACCAGTCCTCCGGCGGTGATGATTCCCATCATAAATTCAGGATAGGGCCTGGCGATAAATGTCCTGTCTTTGGAAATATTTGTAATTTCACCGCCGGACAGATCAACCTCCAGTGTATCACCGGCCTCGGTTTCACTTAGCGCTTCAGGACACTCAAGAAGAGGCAAGCCAATATTTATGGCATTGCGGAAAAAGATGCGAGCGAAACTCTGGGCAATGACACAGGATATGCCACAAGCCTTTATAGCCAGAGGAGCATGCTCACGTGAGGAACCACAGCCAAAGTTTGTAGCGGCAACAATAATATCTCCGGGTTCAACCCTGGCAACAAACCCAGATTCAATGTCCTCCATACAATGCCTTGCCAGCTCCTTCGGTTCAGAAATGTTAAGATACCGCGCTGGGATAATGACATCGGTATTTACATCAGCGCCAAACTTATGAACTTTACCCTTTAGCTTCATGTTATCCATGGCTGATTCGACTACTTTGCTATCTTGAGAATTCCCCTGAATTTCGACCCTTTGCCACCTTCAACAATTCAAATAGAACGCTCTCCGTGCTTGTCAAGGATACTCCTACTTCTCTTATTTTCTCAAGGATAATCAATTCATTCTCCTTTGTCCTTGAGACATTGTCGCACCTAAGCTTTCAGGGTTCCGCTCCGTCCAGAGAATTGGTATTCCCAAAATTTTCGTCCCTTTGATGAGCTTTTGGGGCAACCAGCATATCATGACCTCGACAGTCTGTTATTGTGAAAAGGCCAGTACCTTCCACAATTTCTGTCGCTCTTGACATCTCCATGTGTCCTGGGTCCATGAAGAAAACGCCGTCCTGTTTGAGTATTCGGTGAATCTCCCGAAACAGTGCATCGCAATCTCCTATCGAGTGAAGGGTATCAACGAATAAAACCAGGTCGATACTCGAAGTTTGAATTCCAGTATCATAGGAATCGATCAGGATCGCCTCTATGTTTGTTAAAGACTCACGAGCCGCTTTCTTCCTTACCGTGCTAATGGCTAATGGTTGGATATCCACGGCGAAGACTTTGCCTTTCGGTCCAACTAACCTGGCTATAGGCAGTGTGTATCGGCTTGGTCCACATCCATAATCAACCACTGCCATTCCCTCTTTCAATGGAAAATTATCCAAACGCCGTTGTGGCTTCCAGATGAGATCTACAAACTTACAGTACCATATATAGAACCTGTAGGAAGCATCAGACTCCACCCCAGGTTTCTTGTTATTTGCCATCATTTGCCTCCTATCTTTTTCTACCTCGCTATCGCCTAACTTTTTACGGATAAAGGAAGTCGCCGAGAGGCCAATTTGGGGAAACCTTCGATTTCCCGTTCATCCGCTGTTAGCCGGAGTCGTCACCTCACTTTTTGAATAGCTTATGAACAACTTGCCCTCCCGGGCAGGTATCATTGTAACCACACTTTGGACATATAATGGGGTAAAAGAGAACAATGTGCACTACTATAAGGCTCAGGAAAGCAACGAGATAATACCAATTCAATGATAGCAGCCAATAAATAGGAAATAGCAAGGCAATAATAACGGAAATTTCCGTTAAAGTTGCGTTGACTTTGAAAAATCTTGGTTCGAAATTTCGTTTTCTATAAATCGTAGCTGAAAGAAAATTCGCAAGATACATGCCAAATACTGCAGGGCAGAACTTACCTCGATAAGGGCATCCAACGCAACAGCCTGCCTGGAAGAAGTTGACGATAATATAGAGCAACAAGAATATGACGGTCAAATAGATTGAAACAGTCGCCAGTAGATATGCAGCTCCTATGAAAGCTACTAAGAAAGGGATCAGGATTGCAGAATACAGAAACCTATCTCGCTTAGACCACTGGTACATGCTCTTTTATCCTGCGGCATATTACCTTGTCTCTTTATATCATCGATTTCAAAGGCAATTTCGGCTAATGTCTTGCGTATTTGCAAAGCGAACTGCGAACACGCCGTTATCCGACGTTACGCTTTCTGTGGTTGCTGAAATTGGATGGAAATTACCTCGCTGCCCGCTTCAAATAACTCTGATTTTATCTCGTGCACCAGCTTCCAGGATCGCGCCTCTTCCGGATTTAAAGTCGTTCTTTCATGCATGGCGTTTATTATGTCGTTTTCAGTCTTATTTGTATTTGCAGCAATCACCTTGGCAATGTTTTCGATATCAATCGCCAGTCCTTTCACCCTTTCTTCCAACTGCTTCTCCTCCAAACTCTGCTCTCCTCTGAACTGGGCGCTAACACCATGAAGCAAGAATCTCGCTTGAGGCACTGACAGTCTTTTTGAACCGGAACAATATAAAACAATGCCTATTGAGTCGACACTTCCAAAATTATGTGTGGTTATCTCCACAGGCAATCCTTTCAAATAATTGTATGCGCTCAAGCCATGGAAAACCGAGCCGCCAGGTGAAGAGATAGCAATGACGAATTCCTTTATCCCCTGCTTCATCTTCTGCTCCACAGCATTCATTAAGGCGTTAACGGTAACATCGATGACAGGAGCGAAAAACTTGATTACCACTGGTTTTGCAGCCATATTTACCTCCTCCTACAAAATACAATTCATCTGGGTCTCTAAAACCTCTCTTTGATAAAATATCTCGTTCTTTCAAAAGGCAAGCTCTATTATGTGCTATTGCACTATTAAATTCACGCTTTCGCCAGGCATCTGTGCACAGACGTCCGTTATCAAAAAAGGGGTCATCATAGTTGGGGATACCTAATTCTCTGACTACTTCTACTTTGGGCTCAAATTTGTATCTTTGAAGTTCTCCAGCAAAATCGATTTTCATACCAAGATTATGAAAGAGAACACCCCGCTCAAATTCGCTATTAAATGCATAAAAGGGCCTTTCTAGCCCACCTATAATCTTGCTTGCTTTTTCTTTCAATTCATTAATTGACCCTTCTCCTTCTGCACAAAATATCTGAAGAGCATTTCTATTGATAAATCCCAAAATAACCAGTTTTATGTCTTTATAGCGCCTTGAGTCTCTGTATGTGCGGACAAACTCTCCTATCGTCTCGACATCAATAATTGTTCCTTGAAAGTCTGACTTCACGGTTTCCCTATATTCAATTATCATTATAAGACTTCTTATTTAGTGGTGTACCAATCCTATTCTTGTAGCTACGTGCCCTTTTAGCTCTGTTGGGGTATCTCCTCAACGCTGGCGGCGGCTACTGCTAGGTCAACGGGAAGCCCAAAAACATTAAGACAGCGCTGAACCTATGAACCTTACCTTTTAGCTTTAAACTCCTCCTTGCCTTCTTTGACTATGAGGTCAAATAAGGTGGGGGCACCCTGGACGTAACTATACCTTCTGATTCTTCTTTCCGCTAGTTTCACATACTCCTCGTTTATATCATAACCCACGTAGTGTCGGGCCCTTGCCATATTGCTTCCCTACTTTGTATAGCCTACTCCGAAACCGAAGTCAATGCCCGTACCGATAACCTTGCCACAGTATGGACACCGCACAGGCTGTTCCGCATCGGTAACGAGGCTATGCCTTGCATCGCACTCGTTGTAGCCTTCCCCATTCCATGACCATTCCTCCGTCATCAGAGCTGTAAACCAAATGCGGTCTAATACCTTATTGCAATTTTTACAGCGCTTCCTTCTTGCCTTCTTTTCAGCAATCATTTTCCATACCTCTTTCTTTGAAAATTACTTTAAATTCTCTGCTCTCTGCATCAACCGTCCATATAAGCTTAACTCCGCTAAACCCCTTGCCTGTAAGCGTCTTGACGGAGACCGGTTATCCAAGTAGCTTTACATCAACTTCTGGCTCAGTGATAGCAATCTCACTTTCTACATTGTCCTCATCAAATTTGTATATAAGCAAAGCCACTATTATTCTCTCCCTGAGAGAGCCGACTTCCATCCCGATTTTTCCAGCTCTTGAGCTTTCTAACTCTGCAAGTTGGAACAGATATGGCAAACGTTTTTTGATTTTCTCAACAAGCTTCCTGGCTTCAAATATCTCTACCAGACGACTTAACATCTTTCAGCCTTCATTCTATCATTCTTTAGTAAAAAGGCATTTAACGGCTCCAGCATAAAAGAAGTTTTTGCGACGCAAAAATTTGGGTGAGTGCCGAAAGGCACGAACCTTTTATTCTGTGCTATCTGATGCCGAGCCATTAATAACCAATTTCTCCGAAACTTAATGACTGGACAAACTCTCGACCTTTATCTGTAATCACAAGAAAGTCAGGAGTTGTCTTCACGGGACCTACAAACATCCCTGTCTTATTTTCAATAATTCGAACAAAGCCCGCGTCAAGAAGCCTTTTGATTAGCAAACTGAGATAAGTGGGAAATGGTAAGCCTTTACGACGTCCGGTCTTGGAAAGCTCAAAGAGGATATCCATTTCGAATTGCGAATATTTTTCAATAGCAAAGCGTAAATTGGCTTTGTATATTCGTAGGGCCTTTCTGTCAATTTCTCCTCGGTCTGCTCTTCTATGGCAATTTGGACATAGTGCAATCAAATTATCATACTCGTGTTTTTCACACTGCTCCCAAGGAACGATATGATGGACATCTACATCGATATGACGGCAGGTAGGTATAGCACAGCGATGTCCTGCTTCTATAAGTACTCGGCGTCTAAGTTCTGATGGGATTGGTGGTCTTTCTTCATTACTCATATTTCAATCTTTCTTTGGCTCGGTTTCGGCTAACTTGTGCATAACCACAATGCGGTTATTTTTCATTTAGCTTCATTCTATCCAGCGGGCTTTGAATTTAGTATCTATTCCGGGCCAGCAATTCTGCCCAGAATGGCGCTGGCGGCGGCTACTGCAGGGTTAGCCACATGAAGCTCCAATTAGCCCTCATAATCTTTAGCAGCATTTGCTAGAGTCTCTCCATAAACTCATCGGACGTTACTCTAGCCTGCTTCAAATGCCTCGCAACGTGCCAATCGCCAGTTCACGGTGTAAGGGCACTACACATCCAACAGCTCCTTCCGGCGTTTGCTTCTTGAGCACCACGTGGCTCCCCGCTGGCGGACTTGCTCAAAACCTAATTGTCCCAAAGCTCGGATAGCCTCTTGTCCTGACACCCTATGCAACTTAGGCATGCACTGCCACTTCAAAGGTAGTCACTAGAGGCTTAGTACCTTCAGGAGAAACAAACTCTTCCAAGTAGAGCTCTGTAGCTTCTTTCAAGTTAGCGATAGCTTCTTCAATGGTATACCCCTGGCTGACCGTTCCAACTTCAGGGCATTCTGCAACATACAGGTCTTTTTCTCTATGGAGAACTGCGGTAAAAGTTCGAGTCGCCATTTCAACACCTCCCTCTCGTAATGGAAATTATAACTCTATTTTTGTTTTTTTGTATTCTACCCACCTTCTACTACAATTCAAGTTGCCTGAGTTAGTAACTAGATATAGCAGGAATTGCTCATCTCATTTTTCCCCTTCTAAAGGAGCTCCTCAAGGAGGTTCTTAACACGAGCTAATCTATAACTTCGTCTGGGCCAGCGATTCTGCCCGAAATGGCGCTGGCGGCGGCTACCACCGGGTTAGATAGGTAAACTTCGCTCTCTGGGCTGCCCATTCTGCCTACGAAGTTGCGATTGGTGGTGGACAGGCAGCGCTCTCCAGCGGCTAAAACACCCATATGCCCGCCAAGACACGGACCGCAGGTGGGAGTGCTCACCGCAGCCCCTGCCTCGATAAAAGCCTCTATCAATCCTTCCCTCAGTGCCTCGAGGTAGACTTGCTGCGACCCAGGGAGGATGATACACCTCAAATCGGGATGTATCTTTCTTCCTTTAAGTATCCCGGCTGCCGCTCTTAAATCGCTGATCCGCCCATTAGTGCATCCGCCAATCACGACCTGGTCTAATGTTATCTCCCCAACCTGGCTTATAGGCTTAGTATTGGAGGGCAGATGGGGGAAGGCTACCTGGGGCTCGATTTTGGATACATCATATTTGTAGATTCCGGCATACTGGGCGTCCTCATCTGACTGAGATTGCGGAGCCTGTTCCGAGTGAAACGAGGAATCTGGGGAGGAGATTCTTCGGTCGCTGCGCTCCCTCAGAATGACACGAGGCGAAGGGCTCACAATAACAGGGGGAGTCTGGCTCGCAATGACAGGGGAAACTCGATTGGCAATGGCATGGTGGAGATATTCCTCGGTCTTAGCATCTACATAGAAAATGCCTGCTTTAGCCCCAGCTTCGATAGCCATATTCGCCATGGTGAAGCGCCCATCCATATCTAATTCATCAATCGCCTCGCCAGTAAATTCCATAACAGAGTAAAGGGCACCATCAACACCGATGTCGCCAATGGTATAAAGAATAAGGTCTTTGCCACCAACCCATTTCGGGAGCTTTCCGTGATAAACAAACTTAATAGTAGGCGGCACTTTCATCCATATTTCACCGGTTGCCATAGCCACAGCGATGTCAGTTGAGCCCATACCGGTAGCAAAAGCACCTAATGCACCATAGGTACACGTATGGGAGTCAGCGCCAACGATAACCTGTCCTGGCAAGACAAGACCCTGCTCAGGAAGAAGCACATGCTCGATTCCCATCCGTCCTACCTCAAAATAGACCAGACCCTGCTCCTTAGCAAACTCCCGCATGAATTTGGCTTGCTCGGCAGACTGTATATCCTTGTTGGGACAGAAGTGGTCGGGAACCATGACCACTTTTCCAGGATCAAATACCTTGCTTACTCCGAGTCGCTGGAATTCCTCTATAGCTAAGGGAGCAGTAATATCATTGGCTAAAACTAGATCAACACTGGCATTTATGAATTCACCACTTCTGACCTCTTCCCTGCCACAGTGAGCCGCCAGGAGCTTCTCAGCGAGCGTCTGACCTGCCATTTATCCACGGACCTTGGGGATCATCAATATGCCCACCGTGGCCAGACCAGCTATTACTGCAATCAACCACATCCCGGCACCAGCAGCTAAACCAACAGCAGCGCTAGCCCAGATACTCGCCGCTGTGGTTAATCCCGCCACGCGATCTCCCCCCATACCGCGAAAGATAACCCCGGCACCAATGAAACCAATCCCAGCTACTACGCCAGCGGCAACACGAGAAGGGTCAACAGCACCGCTGAAGCCAAAAATAGAAACCACGGTAAACACAGCAGCACCCAGGGAAATCAAAGTGTGAGTGCGCAGCCCTGCTGCTTTGCTAGCTCGCTCACGCTGATAGCCAATAATTGCTCCCAGTGCAATGGCCAGGAGCAACCTCAATGTCATATCCAACCACGGGCTCACTTGCGTTTTCCCTTCCCGGTCCTAGCCGCCTTGCTAACCAGAAGCCGATTCAATGCATTCATATACGCCTTGGCGCTGGCAACGATGATATCAGTAGCGGCGCCACGACCAGTATAAGTTACACCCTCGCTCTCCACTCTGATAAGCACCTCCCCAATGGCATCTATTCCCTCAGTAACCGATTTGACGGTAAACTCAGTAAGCTTGTTGGGGATGCCCACTATGCGGTTAATGGCTTTATACACTGCGTCTACAGGTCCGGTGCCCAGGGCAGCATCGGCCAAACTCCGCCCATCAGGACCGATGAGCCTGACTGTGGCTGTGGGAAGACTATGATCGCCACAAGAAACCTCAACATAGTCGAGGTGATATACCTCAGTGGTAGTGCGACGTTCCTCAGCTATCAAAGATTCAATATCGCGGTCGGTAACTTCTTTCTTCTTATCAGCTAACTCCTTAAATCGTTTGAAAGCACGAGCGAAATCCTCTTCATCCAGGGTATAACCAAGTTCGGCTAGTCTCTCGCTAAAAGCGCGCTTGCCACTCAACTTGCTTAATACTAGAACACTCGAAGGTATGCCTACCGACTTCGGGTCGATAATCTCATAAGTTATAGACTTCTTTATTACACCATCCTGGTGAACGCCTGATTGATGCCGAAAGGCATTTGCGCCCACAATGGCTTTGTTTGGCTGAACGGGGAAGCCAATGACTTCGCTCACCAATCTACTTGTCTCGTAGATTTGCCTGGTGTTAATGCCCGTAGTGAGTCCGAAGAAATCCTGGCGAGTGTTCAATGCCATAACAATCTCTTCCAGAGAGGCATTGCCAGCACGCTCACCGATGCCATTGATGGTGCACTCAACCTGTCTTGCCCCTCTTCGTATTGCCTCCAGGCTATTAGCTACCGCTAACCCCAGGTCGTTATGACAATGAACGCTTACCACAGCTTTATCAATATTGGGAACATTATCAAAAATGCCTTGAATTAAGTCACCAAACTCCTGAGGAGTGGCATAGCCAACAGTATCAGGTATATTCACTGTGGTTGCTCCAGCCCCAATGGCGGCTTCCAACATGCGATAAAGATAGTCAGGTTCACTGCGGGAAGCATCCATAGGAGAGAACTCGACATCATCGACATGACTTTTGGCTCGAGCCACTGTTTCCCTGGACATCCCCAGTATTTCTTCCCTGCCCTTTTTGAGCTGGTAGAGAAGGTGGATATCTGAAGCAGAAAGGAAAACATGGATTCGAGGATGGCTTGCTCTCTTAATCGCCTCCCAGGCCCTATCCACAGCGTCAATGTTGGCAAGAGATAAGGCACAAATTATCGGTCGCTGAACTTCTTTACTAATAAACTGGACAGCTTCAAAGTCGCCAGGGGAACTAGCAGGAAAACCAGCCTCGATAACATCGACACCAAGCTTCTCCAGTTGCCTCGCTATCTCCAGCTTCTCCTGGGGATTGAGGCTTGCCCCTGCTGCCTGCTCTCCATCCCGCAGGGTGGTGTCAAATATAATTACCTTGTCCATTACATCCACCTATTTCTTCTGTAATCTTTTCTTCAGTTTTTCAACTTTTCGAGGAATCTCATAAACATCCTTCAACAAATGCTGCGTAATTTCCAATATTACTCCTGCATCTCGTTCAGTAATTCCACCAAGTAAATCGTCTTTCGGGTGAGCTCCATAATTCCCAAATTGCCGAACTTGCGTTGCTATTTCGGATGTTCCTTTGCTAATCAATTCTCGACTATACAAATCTTCAATCTTGTCAAACAGATTTTTCCCTTTTGCTTGCTGCAAATCAGACATAGTTTCAAGTGCTCTTCTACAAATTACGATGGTGGCTTTGTATGCCTCTGCATCATAACATTTCTGGGCTTCAATAAAGTCCTCATTAACCTCAAGAGGCGCACCCTCTACAGACGTCAAATCTAAAACCTTGGGCGTCTCCATCAACTGGCCCTCATACAAGGAAACTTTAATGCGTGTTCCACAGGCCATGCAACGATACGTCCCCTCGTAACTCGAATAAGTTTGTACATCCAAATCATTGAGATGCCTACATTTTGGACATTGTACTACAGGCAACGCTATCGCCTCCTAGCATTTTCTATCACTTCTTCAGCCAGGGCATCATATCCCTCAGTTCCTTGCCCACAATTTCAATGGGGTGCTCAGCTTCTATCCGCTTCAAGGCATTAAAGCTGGGACGACCAGCCTGATTTTCCAATATCCATTCCTTAGCAAAGCTGCCATCCTGAATTTCGGCCAAGATTTGTATCATTTCATCCTTGACCAGGTCATTTATAACCCTCGGGCCACGGGTATAGTCACCATACTCAGCAGTATCACTCACTGAATAGCGCATATACTTCAAGCCACCCTGATACATAAGGTCAACGATAAGCTTAAGTTCATGGAAACACTCGAAGTAGGCAATTTCGGGCTGATACCCAGCTTCTATCAGTGTCTCAAAGCCTGCTTTGACCAGCGAGGAGATTCCGCCGCAGAGCACGGTTTGTTCGCCAAAGAGGTCAGTTTCAGTCTCTTCAGCAAAAGTTGTCTCCAGCACTCCAGCTCGAGCGCAACCAATTCCTCTGGCATAAGCTAAGGCAATGTCCTTTGCTTTACCTGAAGCATCCTGATGAACAGCCACCAGAGCCGGAGCTCCTGAGCCTTCAGTATAAAGCTGGCGCAACATATGTCCGGGGCATTTAGGAGCTATCATGCTTACATCTATATCTGCAGGAGGCACAATCTGCGAGTAGTGGATATTGAAGCCATGGGCGAACATCAGCGTCTTGCCCCGGGATAGTTTTTTCTCAATTGACTCACGATAAACTATGGGGTGCAGATTATCAGGAGCAAGCATAACAAGAATATCAGCTTCCCCGGCTACCTCGGCAGCACCAGCCACCTTAAAACCAGCACTTTGTGCCGCCTTCCAGGCGTCACTTCCCTCCACCTCAGCAACGATGACCTGGCAGCCACTATCCTTCAAATTCTGAGCATGAGCATGTCCCTGACTCCCAAAGCCAATAATGCCAATTGTCTTCCCTTTAATTAAGTCCAGGTTAGCGTCTTTATCGTAGTAGATTTTAGCCATAAGCCTCCTTCGGAGAAATCCTAATTTCGAATTTCTAAATTCTAAACAAATTCAAAATCCAAATGCCTCAATCTTTAGGATTTAGTGCCTGGGATTTTCATTAATTGCCCCCCTTCTTTTTATTATCGCTGCGAGTAGCAACAGCTCCACGCGTCAAGGCTACCCTTCCTGTCCTGACCACTTCTTTGATGCCAAAACGGCGAAGAAGTTCAAACAGAGAATTCACCTTCTCCTCATCACCGGTAACCTCCACCATAAGCGAATCACTGCCCACATCAACTATGTTAGCCCGGAAGATATCAACAATCTGCATGATCTCACTTCTTGTTGAAGAAGTAGCGGCGACTTTGACTAATGCCAGCTCTCTCGCCACCATGTCATCATTAGTGAGATCAACTATCTTGACTACGTTAATTAATTTATCCAGTTGCTTTCTGACCTGCTCCACTTGAGCAGGGTCAGCGAGGACGACAACAGTCATTCGAGACAGACCAGGTTGCTCACTGCCTCCTACAGCGAGGCTTTGTATGTTAAAGCCACGTCGCCGAAACAAGCTGGCCACTCTGTTAAGCACGCCAGCTTTGTCCTCCACCAGCATGGATATTGTGTATTTCGTTGCTTCCATGTTCAGCTCCTTGTCAATGTTTTTGGTTTTCTCTTCGACACCTTTTTTGGTTTGGGCAATTCCATTGTTTCGGACAGACTCTTCCCTGGTGGCACCATAGGATAAACACCCTCCTCTGGTTCCACCACAAAATCGATAAGAAATGGACCATCATAATCCATCGCCTTGTATATTGCCGAAACTACTTCATCTCTGCGCCTTACCCTCACTGCAGGGATTTCATAAGCCTCGGCAACCTTGAGAAAATCGGGGTTCCAGAGCTTGGTATGAGCATAGCGGCGCTCGTAAAATAACTCCTGCCATTGCCTCACCATGCCCAGGTACCCATTATTAATAATAGCTATCTTCACGCCAATATTCTCCGCTGCTATGGTGGCTAACTCTTGAATAGTCATTTGAAAGCCACCATCACCAGCAACGCACCACACCATCTCATCGGGACGGCCAACCTTCGCCCCCATGGCAGCAGGGAGTTCAAATCCCATTGTGCCCAGACCACCCGATGAGACAAAGCTATCTGGCTTGATAAATGGAAAATACTGTGCCGCCCACATCTGGTTCTGTCCCACTCCAGTCACCACCAGGGCATCGCCCTGAGTAGCTTCATAAATCTGACGGATGATATACTGGGGCAAAACCTCTTCCCCTTCCCTGATTTCTAACGATGGGTGTTCACCCTGCCATTTATTCAGTGTCGCCAGCCATTCCGAGTGAGTATTCACGTTGACCTCTTTATTCAGCACACCAAGCACATTTTTGACATCTCCAACGATAGGAACATCCACCCTGACATTTTTCCCTATCTCCGCAGGGTCAATATCAATATGTATAATACGCGCCTTGGGAGCAAATTCGCCTGTGATTGCTGTAGCCCGGTCGTCAAACCTCATGCCAATGGAGATAATCAGGTCAGTGTCCTGCACTGCCATATTGGCATAAGCCATACCGTGCATCCCGATCATGCCAAAACTGAGAACATGGTTTCTAGGGAAAGAACTGAGCCCCAGGAGCGTGTTGACCACAGGTATCTGAGCCTTCTCCGCCAGTTCCCTTAGCTCAGCATAAGCCTGAGACATAATCACTCCCCTGCCAGCAATTATGAGCGGTTGTTTGGCACTGTTAATAAGCCTCGCCGCTTTCCTTATTTGAGCTGGGTGACCTTGAAATACCGGTTTATAGCCCGGCAGGTTAACCTTGGCGGGGTAAACAAATTCCGCCTCCTCCGTCTGAACATCTCGCGGTATATCAATGTGAACAGGGCCGGACCTGCCTGTCCTAGCGATATAAAAAGCCTCCTTCACCGTCTCCGCCAGTTCCCCGGCGCTGGAAATAAGATAATTATGCTTGGTGATCGGAAGAGTGATGCCGGTGATGTCTGTTTCCTGAAAAGCATCCCTGCCGATAAACGGTCTGGCCACCTGCCCGGTTATGGCTACTACGGGAGAAGAATCCATGTAAGCGTTAGCAATGCCAGTGACCAGATTAGCTGCTCCAGGACCTGAAGTAGCCATACACACACCTACTTTATGGGTAACTCGCGCATAAGCATCAGCGGCATGTGCCGCCCCCTGTTCATGGCGAACCAGTATGTGACGAAGCTGCGGATACTGGCTGAGGGTGTCGTATATTGGCAGGATGGCGCCGCCAAGTATGCCGAAAATAACCTCGACCCCTTCTTTAACTAAGCTTTCACACAAAATCTGAGCACCGGTCTTCTTCATTAGAACCTCCTAGTCAGCAAATACTGCTCCTGTGCTGGCTGAGGTAACTTTATCAGCATACCTTCTTAGATAGCCAGTCTTTATTTTCGGTTCAAACGGAGGCAACGAGGCTAGTCTCGCCTCTATTTCCTCCTGGTCCAATTTTACCTCTAATATGTTATTGGGGATATCTATCATGATGATATCGCCATCTCTCAAAGCAGCTATCGGTCCGCCTTCCGCTGCTTCGGGGGAAACATGACCAATAGCAGCACCTCGTGTAGCTCCGGAAAAACGCCCATCGGTGATAAGAGCTACTTCTTTATCCATGCCCATGCCGCTGAGAAGTGAGGTAGGCGTTAACATCTCACGCATCCCCGGACCTCCTTTTGGTCCTTCATAGCGGATAACAACTACATCCCCGGCTTTGATTTTCTTCCCCATTATCGCTGCTGTTGCTTCTTCCTCACTATTGAAAACTCGCGCTGAACCTTCGTGAACCAGCATCTCGGGGGCTACCGCCGCCCGTTTCACCACTCCACCTCCAGGGGCTAGATTGCCAAACAAAAGGCTAACCCCCCCAGTAGCGCCATAGGGCTCAGATAAACTGCGAATCACATCTCTGTTTTTAACCCTCGCTCCGCTTATCACCTCTCCCAATGGCCTTCCCAGCACGGTATTTACCTCCAGTTTTAATAAGCTCGATAATTCGTGCATTATTGCCGGAATACCACCAGCCATGTCCAAATCCTCAATGTGATAGTCTCCCGCTGGACTCAACTTACATATGTAAGGAATATTTTGGCCAATCTCGTTTATCCAGGATAGAGGGAAGGAAATTCCCGCCTCATGCGCTATCGCAGTTAGGTGAAGCACCGAATTAGTGCTCCCACCCAAAGCCATATCGACAGCAAAGGCATTGTAGACCGCATCCCTGGTAACAATATCTCCAGGTCGAATATTCTTGGCTAGCACTTGCATAACCTGTCGTCCTGCTTCATAGGCTAATTGAATCCGCCGTGCCTGAGTTGCCGGTATGCTCCCATTGCCAGGCAAAGCCATGCCCAGAGCTTCAGTAAGACAATTCATAGTATTAGCAGTAAACATGCCAGAGCAACTGCCACAACCAGGACAGGCGATTTCCTCCAATTCCAGCAATTCCTCCTCAGAGATAGCTCCCTTCACTGCCTCGCCAACCGCTAAGAAAACGGAATTGACGTCCACTGCTTTTTCCTGACCGTTCTTAACAAGTCTTCCTGCTAGCATAGGACCGCCACTGACAAAAATGCACGGCAAGTTCATCCTTACCGCCGCCATAAGCATTCCCGGTACTACTTTGTCGCAATTCGGTATGAATACCAATCCATCGAAGGCGTGAGCCTCCGCTACAATCTCACATGAATCAGCGATAAGCTCTCGACTTGGCAGACTATATTTCATGCCTTCATGATTCATAGCGATACCATCACAGACGGCTATAGTGTTAATCTCAAACGGCACGCCACCTCCCTCGCGAATACCTTCCTTCACCGCAGCAGCAATGGACTCTAAATGAATATGTCCCGGAACAATACTATTGAAGCTATTAATTACCCCAATAAACGGCTTATCCCAGTCACTTGACGAACAGCCTACAGCACGTAGTAACGACCTGTGAGGTGCTCGCTCAATGCCTTTCTTTACTACATCACTTTTCATAACTATTCCTCAAAAAGTTAAAAAATTGAAAATATCAGCTATGGCTAACTTTGTCAACCTGTTTCTAAAACTTTTATCTTATTTAATCTCGAGATGTGCCTGCCACCCTCAAACGAAGTGGAAAAATAAGTTTTGACGATTCCCCTAGCTTCATCAGCTTCAATGTCCTCCCCCGCCAAACATAATACATTGGCATCGTTATGCAGCCGGGCTCGCTTTGCAGTAAAGGTGTCATGGCATAGCGCTGCCCTTATCCCCCTTATCTTGTTAGCCACTATACTCATACCTATTCCAGTGCTGCATATTAAGATGCCGTGGTCAAATTTCCCTGATGCCACGGCATTTGCTACCTCCTGGGCAAGATCAGGATAATCCACCGACTCCGTGTTATAACAGCCAAAATCATGATAGCTATAGCCTGATTGCTGCAGAAATTCCATAATTGTCTGCTTCAGCTTAAAGCCACGATGGTCACAGCCCAAAGCAATTCGCATAGTTCTTTTCCTCCTCCCTCTAAACTCCCTCCCGCCAGATTTGCCCGGGAGGACATTCTTTACAATTCCTCTCCCTCGACGGGATGGGAAACCATTTTCCTCTCCCTTGACGGGAGAGGATTAAGGTGAGGGTGTAATGCACCTGATTCCTCAACAGCCCTGTCAATTTCGTCCTGAGAAACAATACCATAACGCACAACCACCGGTTTTTCACCAGTGACGTCAACCACAGTTGACTCGCCACCGCCGGGACATCTACCCCCATCGATGATAAGGTCGACCTCGTTACCTAGTTGTTCACTCACCTCGCCTGCGGTTACCACACTCGGCTTACCACTGATATTGGCGCTGGTGCCAATCAGGGGATTATTGATTGCCTGAATAAGTGCCAGGCAAATAGGATGATCTGGAACACGCACCGCTATGTTAGTATTGCCAAGATAACCAGGCAAATGAGCTGCTTTGGGGACAACTAAGGTTAACCCACCGGGCCAGAAGCGCTTCGCTAAAAACAAGGCAATTTCAGGCAATGGCTTGGCGGCTAGAACAGCAAGTTGTTCTACATCGCCGATAAGCAGGGGGAGAGGTAAATGTGTGGGACGCTTTTTCATCTGATAGATCCTCTCCGCAGCTTCAGAGCGGAAAGCATCAGCTCCCAGACCATAGACCGTGTCAGTGGGAAAGGCAATTACCCCACCTCGCTTGAGAATTTGAATTCCTTTGTCTATCTGTTCCTGTAAATCAGCCATTTCCAAAGCCGTTTAACAACACCCACCTGCCATTCTGAGCCTGAACCCTTCGCTTACTGTCATTGCGAGCCCCTTTTTTACTGTCATTGCGAGCCGAAGGCGTGGCAATCCCAGGAGAAATCCCCTCTCCCTTGACGGGAGAGGGTCAGCTCGCAATGACAAAATAAGCTGCCTCCATTTTTTCTTGACGCCAGTATAGCATGGTGACTATACAGATTACACACGGGAACTGGCTGAGGGTCTAGCCCAAGTATCACACGCACTCTTTGGACTGGCGAATGTTTGCAAAAGGAGGTGATGCCATCGGGTAACTCTCTCTATGTATAATGTAAGGAAAATGAAAATTCAATGAATTTTCAAACTCCCAAAAGCCCGCTGGCGAATCCTACAGCCAAACTCAAAACGTACATGATGAGCAGCTCACAACCGTGAAAGCTATACTGTCGGTAGTTGCACCGCCGTTACTATCAGACACCGTTATCGTGACAGTAACTTTGCCTGACCAGAGAGGTGCGGTAAAAGTAACTGTAGCGCCTTTTCCAGAGACGCCACCTCCATCGGTTGACCATTCATAGAATAGCCCGTCGCCATCTGGATCCGAAGCAGTGCACTTAATTTCATAACTTACACCCTTCCCGACTTTGTATCCCCCGGGTATTTCCTTCAAGTATTTCTGTTCGTATATGTGTTTGGCGGTAACAATTAAGTTCTTAATAATTGGCGGATTGTTGAACGCCACCCTGACGGACAATGATGCTGAGCCTTCGCCTCCGAACTCATCTGTAACCACCACAGTAATGTTATAATCGCCTGTATCTTCAGGAGCAACCCATGTGACGGTATCTCCTTTGCCTGTGATATTGCCCCCGCCGGCTAACCATTCATAGCTTAAGCTATCGTTATCCGGGTCTGAAGCTTCGCAGCTGATCGTGCAATTCCCTGAAGGTATAATCCATTCCTCACTGGCTCTCAAATCAACGATTTCTGGCGGGTGATTCTCTCTTACAACGGTAATGGTGACCGATTGTGTAGCCGAATTACCATCTCCATCAGTCACATTGACCGAGACAACATATTCCCCAGCTTCATCGGGAGCAATCCAGGTGGTCGTGGCTCCCTCGCCCGAGATGTTCCCGCCACTGGCATGCCACTCATAATTTAGCTCGCCACCCTCAGGGTCTGAAGCAACACACTCAACCTGGCAACTCTCTACAGGAAGAACCATCTCTCGCTCAGCTTGCAAGCTGGTAATAACCGGAGGCTGGTTGGGCGGGCCGCAGCCGCTTATGAAGAGGATAGCGACGGCTAAAACGGTTAAGCTGGTTATCCCTTTGCTTACCTTAAAGAAAGCTCGTTTCATCTGGGCTCCTCCTTTCTGTTCTTAATAAACCACGGGCGAGAATGTAGAACTCCGGTAGGATGAAACACTCATTTCCAGCCACAATCTTCACAGCTTGGATTCCTTTCTAGCTCAATCTCGTCTATTTTTGCATTCAACCCATCCCAGAGTAAAAGCTTATTCTCTAGGAAGCCTCCCATCTTAACAATGTATTTTATTACCTCAGTTACTTGAATGCATCCTATAACGCCACAGGTTGCTCCCACTACAGGGAAGGTCATTAATGGAGGAGGTTCAGGGAATAAACACCTTAGGCAAGCGGTCTTCCCCGGGATTATCGTTGTAGCCTGTCCATATAGTCCGTTAATCGCACCGTGAAAAAAAGCGATGTTCTTCACTATGGCAGTCCTGTTCAGCAGGTACCTGGTATGAAAATTATCCATCGCATCCACGATCAGGTCAAAGTCATCCACAAGTTCAAAGATATTGTTTTCTTCTATTGTTTCTGACATGGCTTCTACTCGAACGTAAGGATTTATCTTTTTGAGCTTTTCTTCGGCTGATACTGCTTTCCTCTTCCCTATATCCTCATCCCAGTGCAGTATCTGCCGATTCAGATTGCTGAGCTCTGTCTTCTCGTGGTCAACTATCCTTATCCTTCCAATGCCGGCAGCGGCAAGATATATTGAGATGGCTGAGCCGAGACCCCCAGCTCCGGCGATGAAGACCTTTGCATTTTTGAGCCTCTCTTGTCCGTCTTCTCCGAATATTCTTATCTGCCTTTCATATCTCTTCAGTTCGTTCTCAGTCAGCATTTTGCTTTCTACAACTATCCCCCGACCAGCGGCGGAAATATCGCTATTTCCGCGCCATCTTCGAGTTTTGTTTCCATGCCTTCAAGCGATTTGATACTTCTCCCGTTTCTAAGCACCAACATATTTCTTATTTCCCTTCCATCAAACAATTTAAAAACACCTCTACCTATAGAGACTTCATCGGGTAGTCCATAGTCCCTTCGCAAGGTAGTGAACAGGTCGAATATGGTTGCCGGGCTATTTAATTTGACCTCAATTTCTCGCTGATTCCCAAGAGCATCACGGATAAACATAAATGGCTTTACGATGACTTTCACTGTTTCCCTTTCTTTCTATTCTAAAGGTGCTCAATTTTAAGGAAGCCGCATCTCTATTGAGTGGGGCCTGAGGCTTCGATTTTGAGTTTTCTGCCTTAGAGCTCTCTCTTCAATATCTTGCCTTTGAGGGTCTCCCACTGTTCTTTAGTAAGGACACAGGTGTTGCCTTTCTCCCCTATCGCCTTTGCCGCTCGACCAGGTCCTGCAATGTAGTAGCCTTTAAGACTCCATCCACTGCCTTCTTGACCTCACCCCAGATATCGCGGGTGACGCAAAGGTCGGAGCGAGAGCATATCTTGGGGTGGTTAACACACTCTACTGGGGCAGTCGAGCCCTCGAGAAGCTGAATCACCTCACTGAGCTTAATCTCCTGAGGATGCTTGAGTAGTGAAACCCCACCCCGAGCCCCTCGGGTGCTCATCACTATCCCTGCTGCTATAAGAGGGGTAATTAAATGCTCCAGATAGGGCAGTGAGAACTCCTGTCTTCGGGCGATGTCTTTTAGTAGCACTACCTCCTCATCTTGGTGAAGAGCTAAATCCAGAAGCGCCCTGGTTCCATAGCGTGCCCTGGTAGAAAGTTTGATCATTGTCCTTCCGTGTTGTTGACCAAAATAATCAACATAGTACACAATATCAAAAAGGGAAAACGTTGTCAATGACCCAAAGGGAGACAGGTACCACGTCGATCTTCAATCCTCGTAAGATAGAAGACACGCCATGGTGGACAGGTCATGGCTGCCAGAGCTCCACCTGACAGGTCTCGTAGGCTTTTCTAAGGGAATCGTGCATCCTGGCGTTCTGGATGGCAATGGCACTATGGATAGTAGAATATGGAGCAGAATCAGTATGGCTAGAGATAGAAGTGGTAGAAATACTGGATGACTGGGTATGTCTTGTATGCGAAGTTACCAGGAGCTACTTCAAGATGATAGAATAAGAGCTCAAACTCCCAGATGAGGAGGACCTGAAATGAAGAGCGAAGCGTTCGCAGAAAAAAAGAAGATACTAAAAGAGTTAATCAAAGCACTGCATGCCGGAGCACGCCCGGACGAAATGAAAGAAAAGTTCAAGGAGGTGTTGAAGGATATAGGTCCGGTAGAGATCTCTAAAGTGGAAGAGGAACTTATTGATGAGGGTATGCCAAGGGAAGAACTCCTGAGGCTTTACGATGTTCACCTTGCTGTCTTCAAAGAGTCGCTGGAGAAAACGAAAAGTGGAGTCGGCCCGGCCACCCGATACATATTCTTTTGAAAGAGCATGCCCTTATAAAAGGATACGTTCAGGCGATTGCCGATCTTCTCCCTCGGGTTGAACAAGCCAAAGGTTTTGCTGAAATCAGGGACGAATTGCCTGAAATTGGAGAACTTCTGGGAAATCTCAAGGAATATAACAAGCATCAGGTGAGGGAGGAGAACTCACTGTTTCCTTACTTAGAGAAACATGGAGTAACTCAGCCACCGGCTATAATGTGGACCGAGCATGACGAGCATAGGGAACAAATCAAGAAAGCAAGCAAGATCTTGGAGGATAGTGAGGCCCTCGGGTTCCAGGAGTTCAAAGAAAGGCTTCTGCCTCGCCTGAAAGCCTTAACCGACCTCATCCCGAAGCACTTCTACAAGGAAGAGAACATACTGTTTCCTGCGGCGCTGAAACTGATAAGTGACGGAGAATGGCGGGAGATAAAGGCGTCGATGGATGACCTGGGGTATTGTTACTTCACGCCTGAAGAGGCTATCGGTAAAAAGGTAGAACTGTCGGAGGAAGTTAAAGAACGGAAAGGAGAGATAGCTTTTGAGACGGGCTCCATGACAAAAGAGGAGTTGGAGGCGATGCTGAACAGCCTGCCGGTAGATATTACCTTCGTGGATCAGGAAGACACGGTCCGATATTTCAGTCAACCGGGTGAGCGGCTTTTCCCCAGGGCGAAGGCAATTATCGGCCGTAAGGTGCAGCAGTGCCATCCTCAGGAGAGTGTAGACCGTGTCAACCAGGTTCTGAATGATTTGAGAAGCGGTGAGCGGGATTCAGCAGAATTCTGGATAAATCTGGGCGAGAAGAAGGTATATATTAGATATTTTGCTGTGCGGGACAAAGCAGGCAGATATCTGGGCACATTGGAAGCCACTCAGGATATCGCGCAAATAAAGAAGATTGAGGGAGAGAAAAGACTGTTGGAGTATTGAAGGACAAGTATAATGAAACCGAGGGAGATAAACAATGTTTGATAAATGCCCGGGAGCAGCTAATATACGAACACCCACACTTGCAATAAAGAAATGCCCGCAATGTGGTGAAGAGGTAGAAATTTTCTCTAACGAGATGCAGGTGGAATGCAGCAATTGTGGATTTACCATTTACAATGACTTAGAGTCCTGCGTGCAATGGTGCAAGTATGCCAAAGAATGCGTTGGAGAAGAACTCTATAAGAAGTTGAAGAAGAAGGAAACCCCATGAATGGGGTGTTTGGTAAAAACGAAATAAGAAGCAGAGTCATTTCCAAAGAGAACGGAGGCCAACCCCTCCTTAAAAGTTACGTCTCTATAGCCTCAAGCCTTCAGATACGATTTAGGCCACCAGTCAGCCTTTAGGTAGACCCTCAAGCCCACGATAAAGCTTCAAGCTATCCTTAAACTCGGCATGTCCTTTACTTAAGGTTGGTTGGGGGTATAATACAAGCTAAGCCAGGTGGGTTTGGCGAGAGAGTGGTTTGACATGATTCTGCTAGTGGTATAATAACCATGACAACTGCGTTTAGTTAAGGAGGCCAGCTATGGGCTTAAAGGTAGCAAAGGTCAAGATAGAGGCTGTGCTCTACACGCAACAACTCAGGATAGAGGGGGAGGTTTATACCCCGAAAGGCACCAGATTTACGGATTTCATGAACGCTGAGCAAAGGTACCAGACAAGACATGATTTTATACCTATTACCAATAGCAAAGTCTACTCTCTGTCGGAAGATAAACTACTCTATGAGACCTCTTTCTTAAACGTAAACAAAAACTTCATAGTCATAGCCTCTCCAAAGAACCTGGTAGACGTATGATACAGCCTGGAGGATAGCGGAGAGGGACTGGTAACCCTGCGAAGCTACCCAGGGGTATAATTAAAGGTGATGCTGGAGGGATTACTCGTTCTCTTAGCTCTCGTTGTCGTGGTAGTAGGTTTGCTCATGCCGGGAGATAGCAAGGCATCAACTACTGATGTAGCTAGTAGTGTGAATCAAACCAATTCTGCTACAATTACGATAACTATGCCGACTCCACCTTTGCCTGGTGGGTAGCCCAGCCGGGTGGATTTGGAAAGTCAAAGTAGGAGGATACTATGGCAACGGCTTATTGTATGAAGTGCAGAAAGAAGGTGGAGATAAAGAACCCCAGGCAAATCACACTCAAAAATGGCAGACCGGCAGTGCAAGGTGTTTGCTCTGTTTGCGGGACAAAGGTATTCAGGATAGGGAAAATTTAAGGGACTGCCACCAGTCTCCAGCAATAGTTTCTAATTGGTTGTGATGTTTTTAGTCATAGGCACCTCCAATGGCTTGGGTTATAGCGAAATTTAAGTGTTAGACTAAGAAATGGAGAGGATTTAGGAGAGTTATTACGAACCACCTCCACGAACATTTTGCCTAATGGTTAAAGTATTTAGCTTTGATAGAGACGATACGCTTGCTCTTTCCAGTGGTCCTATAACTCTTGAAATGCTGAAAAAACTCAAGGAGAAGGGCTATGTTATTGGCACTGGTGGAGGTGTTAGTGGTGAAGAACAGGCAAGACAGTGGAGAAGATGGGGAATAGAACCTGATTTTGCTTTAACTAAAAGTGATTTAGGGAAGTTAAGAGAGCTATACCCGGGAGCTGAAATAACTCATGTTGGTGATGACCAAGCAGATGAGGAAATAGCAAAAAAGTTTGGTTATAACCATTTAACACCAGAGGAGTTTGTTTCTATTCATGTTACTCGTTAAATTTTCTTGATATGAGGCTTTTTTCTAAGTTCAAAATTTGGTTAGCACGAAAGAGGAAGGGCTGCCAACCTCATCCAAGAATTCGTTGTCCCTATTGTGGCAGCCGCTATATCCGGGGCATTTATTCTGACCGCTTCGAGTGCTGTGATTGCGGGAAAGCATTCTCTTAGCCATGTTTAGTCCAGCCAGCGGATTTGGAGGCGTGTCACTTCTGGCAACTTTGGTTCAGCAAGTGCTATGTGCTATGATAATGATTACCTATGGAAAAGGACACAGGTAACGAAGAGTTACAAAAGACTTTCGATCAAATTGCCAAGCACATCAATTTGACAGAACTTTATTCACTCAAGAGGATGCAAATTATAGCCCTGAAATCACAACAGGCATTGCTTAAACATGGCTTACAGGAATTACCTGAGCAAAGGAAAGCTTTCCTCTTTAGCCTTATCTTCGGTTTTGTAGCTGTAATGAGTGCAGGCATCGGCCTGCTTGTTCTAGGCATAACTCTTGATGACCCGAGGATTATAACTGGCAGTGTGGTCGTAGGGCTTGTAGCTTTGGCGGGATTCATCTACCTGTTGCTCACGTACAAAGGCGCAAGAACTGAAAAGAAAGTGGTAGCCGATGGGGTAGAAGCAGCTGATGAATCACTACACGGCCTGGACGATATGATGAGCGAGATGGAAAAGGACTATATAGAAACAAAGCAGGAAACACAAGAACTGTTAGAGAAAGCAAGGCGTCAACTTAAGGGGAAGAAAGAGCTTGCCGAAAAGGAAACATAGGTTTGTATTTAGCACTGTTATTACTTATTCTATAGCCACTTTTACTTGCATAGCCACCACTTACACTAGCCCTGCTCCAGTTAATTCTGGGGCATTGCAACCTAAGCACACAGGAGTATGCCTACCTTGCACATGAAGACCTGGTGAACAAGAACACCAAACATAACCCCTTGATTAGCATATTGGTTGGTAAAGATAGTATATTATCCAATGAACCTGGTATATATGACTTGAACCCTGTTAATCATGATGATAAGCTAGACTGTATTAATCACAATCCACACCGAAATGAAAAACGAGCAAAGCCACCGCATTCCTACAACAGATGATATTGAAGTCTCCACCTACCTCGGGATTGCCAAGGAACTTCATGGTGAACAGGCAACACCTGAACCAAAACCATTACCTCCTAAAGAACGAGAAACCATAGTAGTAATTGACTTTGGCTCCCAATACAGCATGCTCATAGCAAGGCGGATACGCGAATGCCATGTTTATTGTGAACTTGTGCCCTGGGATACTCCCTGGGAGAAAATAGCGCCACTTAATCCTCGCGGTTTCGTCCTATCAGGAGGCCCCGCTAGTGCATATAATCCCGACGCCCCTTTAGCTCTGCCTTACATCTATGATAAGCATCTGCCAGTAATGGGCATTTGTTATGGGATGCAAGTTATCACCCACCAACTGGGGGGCCAAATATCCCCAGGAGAGAAACATGAATATGGTCATGCCATATTGTATTTGAATACTGAGGATTGTCCCCTTTTTGCCAGCCTTCCCCCATCCTTTCCGGTATGGATGAGCCATGGTGACCAAATACTGGATGCTCCTCCTGACTTTAAAACTCTAGCCTATACTGATAACTCGCCAATTGCTGTTATGGGTAATGATGAGGGCATCTTTGGACTTCAATTCCATCCTGAAGTAGTCCACACTCCAGTGGGAAAAACGATATTCCAGAATTTCGTATATAAAGTATGTAGCTGCCAGGGCAATTGGACGTCGGCTAACTTCATAGCTGAAAACATCGAAAAAATTAAAGAACAAGTAGGGGATGGAAAGGTCATCTGTGCCCTATCCGGAGGCGTCGATTCTGCAGTGACCGCTACCCTTATCCATCGCGGCATAGGCAATAACTTGACCTGTATTTTCATCAACAATGGCTTATTACGTCGGCAGGAACCGGAGAGAGTGCTTAACACCTTCCTGCGCAATCTTAAGATGAATGTGACTTATGTAGATGCCAGCGAGAGGTTTTTGGAGCGGCTTAAGGGAGTGACCGACCCTGAGACAAAGCGACATATAATAGGAGAGGAATTTATCAAGGTTTTTGAGGAAGAGGCTGCTAAATTAGGGAAGGTCAATTTCCTGGCGCAGGGTACCCTTTATCCTGACGTCATTGAAAGCAGTAGCGCTAGCGAAACAAAAGCTTCAGCTACAATAAAAACCCACCACAATGTTGGTGGCCTGCCAGCCAGAATGAAACTCAGCCTGATTGAGCCTCTGCGCTATCTTTTCAAAGATGAAGTAAGAGAAGTGGGATTCGCCCTGGGGTTGCCTGAAGATATGACCTGGCGACAGCCATTTCCGGGACCAGGATTAGCTATTCGTATTGTCGGCGAGGTAACCAGAGAACGCTTAGAAATACTCCGTGCCGCTGACTGGATAGTCATGAACGAGATAAAGAAAGCAAAGCTGTATCGCCAATTGTGGCAAAGCTTCGCTGTGCTTACCGGTATCAAAAGCGTGGGAGTCACCGGGGATTATCGAAGCTACGCCTATACTATAGCTATCAGGGCGATAAACAGCAACGATGCCATGACCGCTGAATGGGCTCATTTGCCATATGATCTCCTCGGTAGAATATCTGATCGCATTGTTAACGAAGTGCCTAATGTCAATAGAGTGGTTTACGATATTACCAATAAACCACCGGCAACTATAGAATGGGAATAAATAATATTATTGCAGTGAACCGAAACCCTTCGCTTCCTGTCATTCTGACCCTGAGTCCTGACGAGAGGAAGGAACTGAAGGGAAGAATCTCGCTCAGGATAAACCCCATGAAGGGGCGGTAAAACAAACTAAAGGAGGAAAAAGATGGATTATGAATTTGAAGACAAAGACGATGACTCACAAAATGTCGAAAACGACCTGGAGATGATTCGCGAAGATTTAATCGGGGAATTACAAGCCATAAATCAGTATCAGCAACATATAGAGAGCCTGGAAAATGAGGAGGTCGTGACCACGCTGGAACACATCATCGAAGAGGAAAAGGAGCATGTTGCTGAACTACTCAAGATACTCAGTGTCCTCGACCCTGTTCAGGCTGAAAAATTAAGTAAACAGGTTTGGTTCTAGACAATGGCACATAGACCTAAATTAAAGGGCGTAAAAAGCAATAGGAAGAAGCACAAGAAGAGGAAGTAACTGCTATTGAAAGTACTGGTTGTCGGCGGCGGAGCCAGGGAACACACCCTGGCGTGGAAGCTGGCTCAAAGTTCCAGAGTGGATAAGGTTTTTGCCGCTCCAGGCAATGCTGGCACAGCATCTATAGGGCAAAACTTAAACATTGCCCCTACCGATATAGAAGAACTGGGTAAAGCGGCTAAACAGAAAGACATTGATTTGGTCGTCGTTGGTCCTGAAGCACCGCTGGCTTCGGGCATAGTAGATTATTTTGATAGCCTGGGAATCCCCGCTTTTGGCCCCACAAAAGCAGCCACTCAAATAGAGTCAAGCAAGGTCTTTTCCCGAAATCTAATGGAAAAATATGGCATCCCCTGCCCAAAAGGGGCTATTTTCTCTTCTCATCATGAAGCTCATGAATATGTCAAAAGGCAGAAGATGCCCATCGTTATCAAGGCAGATGGATTAGCCGCTGGCAAGGGCGCCATTATAGCTGAGTCTCAGGAAGAGGCACAAAAAAAGCTCAGCGATATCATGGAAGCAAAAGCCTTTGGCTCAGCAGGCGATAAGGTGCTAATCGATGAATACCTCACTGGAAAAGAGGTAAGCTTACTGGCTTTTACCGATGGCAAAACGGTCGTTCCCATGATTCCCGCTTGTGACTACAAGAAAATCGGGGATAATGACCAGGGACCTAACACCGGGGGCATAGGTGGCTATAGTCCACCGGGGTTCTTCCCCCCCGAACTCGCCGAAAGGGCTACCAATGCCATTCTGTTGCCAGCAGTAAAGGCAATGGCTGAAGAAGGCATACCTTATAAAGGTGTTCTTTACGCCGGGCTGATGCTCACTGACGGAGAGATATCGACCTTAGAATTCAATGCTCGCTTTGGCGACCCAGAAAGCCAGGTCACTCTACCGCTCCTGAAAACTGACCTGGTAGATATATTGATGGCAGTAGTGGAAGGCAATCTTGACCAGCTAAGCATACAATGGAGCGACGATGCTTGTGTAGGTGTGGTTATAGCTTCGGGAGGCTATCCTGGAAGCTATAAAACAGGCTTCCCCATAAAAGGACTGGATAAGGCAGAGAAAGATGTGCTTATCTTCCACGCTGGAACCAGGCTGGGCAATGATGGAACAATTTATACCAGCGGCGGGCGAGTGCTCACCGTAGCAGGACTGGGCAAGAATATCGCCGAAGCTCGAGAAAAGGTTTATGCTAACTTACCTGATATTTATTTTGAGGGCTGCTATTACCGCAAAGATATTGCCCTCAGGGAGATTACACCACAAGGGAGAGAAACTTTAAATAATTCTCCCTCCCCTGGCGGGAGGGAGTTAGAGGGAGGGGGACACAAATGCCATTAGTAGGAATAGTGCTCGGTAGTAAAACAGACGCTGATATGATACAGCCTGCCATAGACATACTGGAAGAATTAGGAATTGATTATCAACTCTCTGTTATTTCAGCTCATAGAAACCCGGAGAAGGTGAGAGAATATGGATTGGAGGCAGAAAAAAGAGGAACCGAGGTCATTATTGCCGCCGCTGGCTATGCGGCACATCTGCCCGGAGTATTAGCTAGCTGGACAACCATTCCCGTAATCGGTGTTCCTCTGCCCACCAGCGAATTAAAAGGTATAGATTCCTTGCTTTCCGTAATTCAGATGCCCGCTGGCGTTCCTGTGGCTTGTGTGGGCATAAATGCCGCCAAGAACGCCGCTTTGCTCGCTGCACAGATTCTGGGAATTAAATATGAAAAGATCAAACAAGCCTATACTAAGTATAAACAGAGGTTAGCTGGAGAATAATATGATTGAGCGCTACTCAAGACCCGAGATGAAAAAAATATGGTCTGATAAGAGCAAGTTCGACAAGTGGCTTGAGGTAGAAATAGCTGTCTGCGAAGCCTGGGCAGAGCTGGGCGAAATCCCCAGAGAAGCAATAACCAAAATAAGGAAAGCTACCTATAACCTGGAGCGCATCGCTGAATTTCTCAGGGTAACGCACCATGACATGACTGCCTTCCTTAGCTCAGTGGCGGAAAGCCTTGGCGAGGAATCGCGCTTTATCCATCTTGGGCTTACCTCCTCAGACGTTATGGATACCGCTTTAAGCCTCCAGTTAAAAGAAGCGGCTAATATCCTGTCACAGGATATTGCTGAACTCATCTCCACCCTGGAGAATAAAGCCTTAGAACACAAATATACCATTATGATGGGGCGCACCCATGGCATTCATGCTGAGCCAACCACCTTTGGCTTGAAATTGGCGTTATGGGTTGAAGAGATGAGACGCAATGCTCAAAGATTAGAGGATGCTAAGCGAATCATCTCCGTGGGCAAGATTTCGGGAGCAGTGGGCACATACGCTACCGTATCTCCAGAAGTGGAGAAAATAGCTTGCCAGAAATTAGGACTCACCCCCGCTCCAATCTCAAGCCAGATAATCCAGCGCGACCGCCATGCCCAATTTACCGCTACCTTAGCTATAACCGCCAGCTCACTGGAGAAATTCGCCACCGAAATCAGAAGCCTTCAACGGACAGAAATCCTCGAAGTTGAGGAACCATTCGAAGCGGGACAGACAGGCTCTTCAGCGATGCCCCACAAGAAAAATCCTGAACTGTGCGAACGTATCTGCGGCCTGGCCAGATTAATAAGAGGATACGTCACCACCTCACTGGAAAACATCGCATTATGGCACGAGCGTGATATCAGCCATTCCTCAACAGAGCGCATCATCCTGCCCGATTCCTGCCTGGCACTGGATTATATGCTTTCTCTGCTTACCTCGGTAATAAAGGACATCAAGGTCTACCCCGAAAATATGCGCCGTAATCTCGAGCTTACCCAAGGATTAATCTTCTCACAACGGGTTCTCCTCGCTTTAATAGACAAAGGACTAAATCGAAAAGAAGCCTATGAAATGGTACAGCGAAATGCTATGGAAGCCTGGCAGCAAAAGAAGAGCTTCCTATCTCTTCTCGAAGCAGATAACCGGATTACCGCCCATCTACCCAAAGCAGAATTAGAATCTCTATTTGACTACAACTATTACTTGAAGCATGTGGATAGCATTTTTGAGCGATTGGGGTTGAGCAAACCAAAAAGCACCTCCCAAGCGCAGCGAAATACTCCCTGAAATGCTCAAGAATGCCAACTTGTGAGCTTCCATATCACAAAATGGCAGTGTGTCACGGGAAAATCCGACTAGAGGATTCGATAGGCAAACCCGTAATGCAGCACCTCAGGAGCATATCCAGGCAGACCTACAAAAGCGGGGGTCCTCTCCAATAGCTTCCATTTTCCATCATCCTCCAGGCTCCTCTGCTTTTCCACAAATCCCCCCTGCTCATAACGTGTTACCCTGATGCTGAAAACTATGACACCGCCTGGCCTAGTCACCCTTATCAGCTCGTCAAAGGATTCTTTTGGTGCCAGACCAATAGTGCCCACACTTAATACAACATCGAAATGATTATCAGGAAAGCGCAGTTCCTCCCCAAGCACCATCTCCTCAAGTCCCTGATAAATCTTCTTTCTCCCCGCTTGTTCAAGCATTTCGGCGGAAAGGTCAAGCCCGTAGAGCTTACTATATCCCTGCTTTCCCAGAACCTCTCCAGCGATGCCCGTACCTACTCCAGCATCCAGCACCATCGCATCCCTGTTCTTCACATATTTCTTGAACAGCTCGCAGAGCACCACTGGAAGCCTGTACTCCCACTCCTCGAGAAGCTCTTCATCATAAGTCTTCGCCCATCGAGCATATTCAGCTCGATATTCTTCTTTTGACCTTTGTTCGTCCCACAGGTGCTCCTTCACTGAAACACCTCAAACTGCATACACGACAGTTGAGAAACAGACATCACGAAGGCAAGACATTTGTTTTACCGCTATGTAGCTACTCTATTGCGGAAGCCTTCTGGTCACCATTATAAGCATGCCAGGTCCTCACTTGCCAAGCATCTGATCCACGGCAGCCCGGTTTTCCTCAATCCACTCCCTGGCGACATCCACCGGGTCTCTCTCCGGGCTTACACCCTCCACCTCTTCTATCTCCACGATCAGCGAGCTAACTTCCTCCATTGAGATAGACCAGTTTTGCAGAAAGGCATAGACGTCAGGTGCCTTGTCCTTGAGTTCACCGTTCACGATGATGCGGGCTTGACTATCCGGATTCCATCCACAGGCGATGTCGCCTTCCTCCTCATTCCAGAGCTCAGCGCTATATTCAGGTTCCTCGACCGCGGTGACGTTCCATACACCGAACATCCAGTGTGGTCCCCACATATAGAACAAAATGGGCTCATGCTGCGTAATGGATTTCTTGATCACGGCAATCATGGCCCACTCACTTCCTACTGGAGAGACTTCAAACTCATCATCCAATCCGTAGCCAGCCACTCTCATCTCATTCAATTCCACGCAACGCCATGACGGGTCGCCTTCAATCATGTCACCTTTTCCCGTGCCAGCACCCTCGATGGTGAACAAATCGCCGTTACCATGGAGAGCATCTACCGAATAGATACCGTATTCCTCACAGACATAACTGGGAACATACCATTTGTTAGTGGTTGGATAGTTTGTGCCAAGGTCCTCCACTGTCCCCTTCTGTTCAACATATTCCTCATAATATGCCATTTGATTTGGCATCCAGTTCTCCATATAGATGTCAACATCTCCCCGGTCGAGTCCAGCCCAGGCAGCCTCAATGGTAAGCAGCGGCATATCCACCTCATAGCCTAAATCCTCCTCTATGATGAGCTTTACTATATTATCCACTGCCACAGCGCTGGTCCAGCCAAAATCGGGGAGGACGATAGTGGGCTTCCCCTCTTCCTTCACACATGCCGCGGAAAATAGCAGGGTAACAATCATTACCATCGCTAATAACCCGCTTAAACTAACAATGAGTTTATGGTTTTTCATAACACCTCCTTTTCATATACATTCCTAACGACTACTTGTAATCCACGGCACACCCCCGACTATCGTATTCTCTAGCTACTATCAGGCACCTTGCCATGCGATCCCCCTCTTTTTCTTCCTCCGACCCAGAGACATAGTAATCCTATCCAGGATTATGGCAATAACGAGGATAGCCAGGCCTGCCTCTGTTCCCCGCCCAACATCTACATGCCCCAGTGCCCGGACAATCTGCTCGCCCAGGCCCCCAGCACCTACCAGGCCAGCAACTACCACCATGGAAAGAGCCAACATTATCGTTTGGTTCACCCCGGCCATGATTGTAGGGCGCGCTAGAGGTAATTGAACTTTCGTCAATAGCTGACGTGCCGTGGAGCCAAAGGCTACAGCGGCTTCCACCACATCGGAGGAAACTTCACGGATACCAAGGTTAGTCATCCTTACTGCCGGCGGCACGGCAAAAATTACCGTAGCAATCACGCCAGGTACATTGCCAATGCCGAAGAACATTATTGCCGGAATGAGGTAAACGAAGGATGGTATTGTCTGCATTGCATCCAGGATGGGACGTATCACCGCCCAGACAGTGTCGTAGCGAGCTGCCACAATGCCAAGCGGAATCCCTATCAGCAGCGAGATTGCCACTGCGGTAACAATCAAAGCCAGGGTGGTCATGCTTGCTTCCCAAAGTCCTAATGCTCCCATGAAATACAAGCCAGCACCAACAAATAAAGCTGTCCTCCAGCCTGTCACCCTCCACGCAATAAGTACAAAAATAGCGATAACCACAGGCCAGGGAAGCCAGTACAGGAAGTGTTCCAGGTTGGTGAGGATCACCCGGATGACGTCGCTGATGGCGTCAAAAAACACTGCCAGGTTAACCGTAAGCCAATCTACGGCCACGTTGACCCAGTCTCCTAAAGGCAAGCTCAGGAATTCCATTAGCTCCCATCCTCCTTTTCCGATAATGTCCGCAGCAGCGTCCCCCGTGAGATGATACCCAACAATTTCCGTTTGGAGTCAGTGACAACTATAGGAATATCACTGTCTGCTGCTAGAGGTACTAAGTCCTCAACTATCCTGCTGGGCTTGGTCACTGGAAAATCAGTGCTTATGATCTGGTTAAGGTCCATGCTCCCTCGCTGAACCGCGTCCCTGGTATCATTGAGCGAGACAACTCCCTTGAGTTTCCCATCCTCATCGGTGACAAATAGATGGGAAACTTTTTTTTCGTCCATAACTTGAAGGGCTTGCTCTATTCCAACTCCAACTGAAACCACAGCCCCTGGCTTTTCCATAATAGTTTTTGCCCACAGAACCTTAGCCTTGGGGACGTCACGAGCGAACTCAGTGACATAATCATCGACTGGGTTCAGTACTATGTCATCCGGGGTGCCTACCTGAACGATCTCTCCATCCTTCATAACAGCAATGCGGTCGCCCAGCTTCAGAGCTTCGTTCAAATCATGGGTAACGAACAAGACAGTCTTGTGAACCACAGAGAGCAGTTTGATGAATTCCTCTTGCATCTGCCGCCGTATTAACGGGTCCAGGGCACTGAAAGGCTCATCCATAAGCAAGATTTCCGGCTCGACCGCCAGTGCTCGAGCTAAACCAACACGCTGCTGCATTCCCCCGCTTAGCTCATCGATTTCGCTATTTTCCCAGCCTTTTAGACCAACAAGCTCCAGCATTTTCAGTGCCCGCTCACTTCGCTCACCACGGTCAACGCCTTGTATCTCCAGCCCGTAGGCAACGTTCTCTATGACCGATCGATGAGGAAACAAGGCGAAATGCTGGAAAACCATGCTCAGTTTCTTGCGTCGTAGCTCTCTAAGCCCAACACCACTGAGTGTATTTACTTCTTCTCCGTCAACGAAAATCTTCCCATCTGAAGGTTCGACGAGCCCATTAATGCAGCGTATCAGGGTGGACTTGCCACTCCCCGATAGCCCCATGATCACAAAGAGTTCCCCTTCATAGATTTCCAGGGAGACATCCTTCACGGCAATCACATGGCCTGTTTTGGACAGCATGTCCTCTTTGGTCATATCATGGTCCGCCGATTCAATAATCTTATCCGCGTGGGGACCAAAGATTTTCCACAGGTTGAGGCACGCTATTCTAGGACAAGCTTCGTTCACAGGCTACACCCTTTGTGCGCTGCCTTTTGCCACCCGTGGCTTGAGATGCGGCGCGGGGGGCTAAGCTGTCTAGCAAAATGGTGTCAGATGTGATAAATATGATGAAATGGAGGGCACAAAAGACAACTCAATCTCTCATAGAGTTATTATCTTTGGGATTAAGCCTCCTAATTTTTTAACCATTCAATATTAATAAAATGGTTACACCATGTCAACCGCCCATAACTAATTTGACCCCGAATCCATTTTGTTGTATTTTAAGGTGAAGCTTAACCATGTCTGTTATATTACAAACCAATTTACCCTTTCCTTTAGCTCGGCGTGGCAAGGTGCGGGATGTCTACGATTTGGGAGATAAGCTCCTCATCGTATCCACTGACCGCATCTCTGCCTTCGACTATGTGCTACCCTGCGGTGTTCCTGAAAAGGGTAGGATTCTCAATCAGCTCTCATCCTTCTGGTTTGAAAAGACAGCCCATATTATTCCCAATCACCTTGTTACAGCGATTGATAACCTCGACGCCGTTCAGGACCTTATCGCCAGTACCCCCACCGTCACTCCAAGCACCCCCAACACGACTGCGAGCCCCCCTACTGTCATTGCGAGGAGCGAAGTGACGAAGCAATCTCAAAGGAAGAGAGATTCCTTGCCTACACCCGGAACAAGCCTTGTAGGCCGCTCCATGCTTGTAGCTAAAGCTCGTCGTATCGCGGTGGAATGCATCGTTCGAGGCTATCTTTCTGGCTCAGCCTGGGCAGAATATAAACAAAGCGGAAGAGTTGGCAACATTCGATTGCCTTCTGGAATCCAGGAAAATGAGGAACTTCCCCAACCCATCTTCACCCCCACTACCAAAAGCGATATAGAACATGACCGCCCTTTGACCAGGGAAGATATAACAGAGCTTGGTATCGAGCACTTAATGGCGGAAATGGAACAGAAGAGTTTACTTATCTACCGATTTGCTCAGGACTATGCCAAAACCAGGGGTATTATAGTCGCCGATACCAAATTCGAATTCGGCGTTATTGATGGTAAGCTATCGCTTATTGACGAGCTATTAACGCCGGACTCAAGCCGCTTCTGGGATGCCAGTCAATACAAAGTTGGGCAACTTCAGCACAGCCTTGATAAACAGCCTGTCCGTGATTGGCTGCTGGCTTCAGGGTGGGACAAGGAATCCCCACCACCCATGCTGCCACCGGAGGTAATCCAGGCTACCACAGAGCGCTACCTCAAGATTTACAGCCTATTTACTAAAGAGTAGAATTGCTAAGGATGTCCCTGTAGCTCAATTGGATAGAGCGGCTGCCTTCTAAGCAGCGGGTTGTGGGTTCGAGTCCCGCCAGGGATGCCATCAAATAACCATATTTTGCTAAAGTTGGAAGAACTTCGTATCTAAAGAAATGGATTGGGAGAGCATAGTCAGCCTTATAATTGCCCTTTTAGTGGTAATTGCCTTCCCTTTAGCCTTTCGCAGAAGAAAGAAAGCCGGAACTCAGAAGGGAGAGGAGCTTTGCCAGCATCTCAAAGAAGCGGGGGTGAAGGCTTCGTTGGTGGAAAAAGGCAATGAAAGGGAGAAAATAGGGCTGAGTCGTACCTCAGGGCAACGGTCAGAGGGAATCATTGCGCTACAGGATAAGAATATAGATTCCATAAATATCATCAGCGCCGCCAGCCAGTATGGGACAAACTATTCCCTGGATTACCTGGTGAAAAGCCCAAACATAACGGCGAGCCGAATACTAAAGAAGACCAGGCTAACTGTAAAGAAAAGCTCATTCCTGTGGGGCAAGGTGGTAGCTATGGAATGGAAGGGAGATAAATCGCTAGCCCAGAGCCTCAATTTCGATTACCGGCTTAAAGACAAACTGTTGCAGCGCGATGTCCCCGGTCTAAAGGGAAGCATCGGGATCTTCCCTGAGCCAAAACATGGACACACCAGAATAAGAACTTCCTATTCCCTTCCCTCTCCCGAGATACTCGAAGCGTTGGGTATTATTGCCAAACACATTAAGTCATGGTGACCTCGATAATAGGATTGTCAGGATAGTCATAAAAGAGATTAGTTGGTAAAATGTGGTACCAGGTGTGAGTTACGGGTAAGGTCGTATATTGTGTACAAATTGAATTGGCGATTTGGAAGCGAATAAATCATGGAAATATATCTGAAGCCAACTCCAGTAATCGATTGTGACGCTCCTCCTGTGAGAGAAAAGGCCCAGAATTTGACCGCAGACAAAGAAAACGATGTGGAGAAGGCGAAGGCACTTTTCTACTTCGTCAGGGACGATATCAAGTATAACCCCTATGTTCTACACAATCTTGTTGGACATAATAAGGCAAGTGCCACTCTGAGCAGGGGAGAGGGATACTGTGTTCAAAAGGCGATACTCCTCGCTGCGCTAGCACGAGCTATAGGAATCCCAGCCCGCCTCGGATTTGCTGATGTACGCAACTATATCATCCCTCAAAAGTTGCTGGAGATGATGCATGGTAGTAACCTTTTTATTTACCACGGCTATTGTGAGCTATATATCGGACAAAAATGGGTCAAAGCTACACCAGCATTCGACCTGGAAATGTGTCAAAAATATCACATCATTCCAGTGGAATTTGATGGCAAGAACAATGCCACTTTCCACCGCAACAACCAGGAGGGAAAACTACATATTGAGTATGTCCACGACTATGGTCATTACCCTGACCTTCCACTGGAAGAGATGCTCGAAGCTCGCGTAAAGGTTTATGGCCCTGAGTATCTGACAATGCAGGAAAGTCTCCTTAATTTGGGCCTTGGTAATGCCCCAAAAACAATTTAATAACGCCGATGCCAGTTTTCATCCACATCGCTGGCTTCAAGCCTAGCATACCACGGAGTCCCATAAGCGTTTGCTAATTCAGTCAGGCTTTCAAGCCTGCTGACCACGGTGGTCTCTAAGAATTTCAATCTTTCCTCACGGGACTTTATTTGAGTGGCTTCCTGCCACAAAGCACGCCCGGCAAGGAAGCCCGAGGCTCCAGCCCGACAGGCTAGCTCCACTTCCTGATAGAAGAGTTCAAAACTCACACCGGCGCTTAAGATAACCCAGGGAACCTGACTTGCTTCATTAACTTGATGGCAAAGGTCTGACAGCCTGCCTTTATTCTTCTCATATTCCAAATCGGCTGGAAATTCAGCTTTGAGAACATCGATGGGAAGAGCAGTAATTTGTTTTGCTGTCTCAATTACCAGCTGTCCTTTCACCCTTGCAAAATCCTCAGAGTTAGCTTCCTTACTAGCCACTCGGTAACTTACCGGCTCAACTACAAAAGGTATGTCTTCTGCCACACAATCTGCAGCCAGCTTCTGCACCGTGTCCAGTTGCTTTGGGGCAACATCGACATCAGGACGATAATAGAGCAAGAGCTTAGCTGCTGTGGCTCCCATTTTCCTTATCTTTTTTACATCCCACTCAGGCAACAAATCGGTGACTCTCGCCTCTGCTTCGCCAGAATAGCCACTCTTCTCCAGGCTGACCAGTAATCCTGTTGTTTTAGGAATAACCCCGGCGGCAATTGCCTGCGCAGCACCATAAATGGGGTCAAGCAGGATAGCAGTAGCATGGGGGGCTACACCTCGACACAGGTCCAGTTTGAAATCAACCATCTCTTGATAGCCAGCGCCTTGGGATTGTCCAGCGGAAAGCATCTTCATCAATGAACCCCTGTGGTCAAGAGCACACATCGCCATTATTCCCCCCTCGTTGGCTAACTGCTGCAATCTCCTTATTTTGCCTATTGACAACTTTTTCATACTCTAGGTAGCTAATACCTTCATTAATTGTAGCAAGCTACTATCCATCGCTTTCTTTCTGGTATAGGTTTCCTCAAGGGGGGTAAGGGCTATTTCACCCTTTAGTTCTCCAACCATAAAGCCCGATTTGTCTTCAACTAAAGCATCTACAGCTGCTGCTCCAAGTTTGCTGGCTAAAATCC